>Ga0070734_10000281_pt1 | contig 126959 bp, 79 predicted proteins | sample Coa_R1_8_FD_66444 | JGI IMG/M metagenome (GOLD analysis project Ga0070734, IMG submission 66444) | Surface soil microbial communities from Centralia Pennsylvania, which are recovering from an underground coalmine fire - Coalmine... | ecosystem: Environmental > Terrestrial > Soil > Unclassified... | reverse complement strand
TTGGATTTCGAAGTAATGCGCAGGCTTTTTTGGCGAGGTCATGGAAACGATCTTCACCGGTTTGCCCGTAGTCAGCATCCCATACATGCCCGCAGCGCTGATACCGATTCCCTGTTGTCCTCGACTCATCCGCAGTCTATGAAATTTCGAGCCATAGAGCAGTTTTCCGAAGATTAGGGGAATCTGTTTTTTGACAATGCCCGGCCCGTTGTCTTGGACACCGATTTTGTACCGATTGGGACCCGTTGCTTCGATATGAACCCAAACCTCGGGAACAATGCCCGCTTCCTCGCAAGCGTCGAGCGAATTGTCGACAGCCTCTTTAACCGCCGTGAGGAGAGCTTTTCTCGGATTGTCGAAGCCAAGTAGGTGTCTGTTCTTAGCGAAAAACTCGCTGACAGAGATGTCGCGCTGTTTTGCCGCCATCGACTCAGCCGTGACGGCGCGACGCTTTGACTGTTCCCCTGTTTCGTTGCGGTTTGGCATGTTTTGTACTCTTCTATTTGCCGTACTTTACTTTGGTGCTTCTTACAGAGAAGAGCGGGAATCCCAATCTGCGGCCTGCAATAGCGGCGTGTTGGCCACGCTGAGAGCCTCCTCACCATCTTCCCACAACCTCGCCTATCTTATTATCAGCGGTCAGAAATCGCTGTCCAGTGTCAATCAGCCACCTCGTTTGTTCTTGAAAAAGCTTCCGGGAACCGAGGGCTTCGTGTCAAGCACCCACTTACAACTCAAATCGATCAAGGTCAGCACGGCGCAGGAACTCGGGATACTGAGTTCAAATCATTGGTCTGCTCCCCTAGATCCGCACACCACCAAGTATGATTTCGAACTTAGGGAAAGAGGAGAGCAAGTCAAAGAACAGTGATAGTGAAGCAATGGGAAGCGGGCCGGGATGGGCTGGTCCGGCGGCGGTGGCCTCCTGCGGAGCGTGGCATGAGGGTGTGGCCTCTGACTGGAGTGCTCTGTCTGATTGGAACAACGCGTTACTCTCGCATAGGCATCAACCAATATCTTTGGCCGACTCGACCACCTTACCGTCTGGGCGTTCACCATCTTCTTGTTGAGCATGACCTTGGCCATAACTAGCCTGGCGGCCCACAATTGCCTGTTAGCGCGTGCTCTGGTAGGAGACGCGCCTTGGCGTTCGTATCTATTCCATGATCGTATCCGTTGCACTGCTCACTGCCACGACTTACGTGGCATATTGGCACTACGACCTTGCAATCGACGTGTTCTACAAGTCCCAAGTCCTGGCGGGTTGCAAAAGATTTCTAGATGGCATACGTTGGCGCATTGAAGGCACTCCCCACATGTCAAGCGATGGCATCCATCTAGGAATAAGGGTGCGTGTTCCTTGTTGCGAAGGTGGGGTGAGGAGCGATTGGGCATTCGCTCCCCAGAGCGATGGGCGTCTCGCGCACCCTCATCATTCTCCAAACGGTGTTTTCGGGGCATGGCATGCAAACGCAGACTTTAGGCTCCTTCTTTACGTTTGGTCGAGATGAATCATGGTGGATCCTTCTTGTATTCCAGAGAAAAATAGCCGAACTCATATCAATGCCGCCAACTAGTTTTTACTTCACCGTGTGAGTCGAACCAAAATCGATGTTCCTCCGACCCAAGAGCAAATAAGAGCAGGTTTTGGTCATAATATTTCGCCGGTTTTCCGTACAGGCCTGTCGCCGGATCAAGCTCCGATCGCACACGATTCATTTGCCGATCTCGCGCATCCTTGTCTCCAATCGCTGAAAGATACGGCATCAAGGCAGCCGCAAAACCCACTGCACCATTTGGATCGTCGATCGTTCCATCGAGCTTAACTTTTGCCGGTGGCTGCTGTCTGGAGCGCAGATATTGCTCCATGCCCGATAGTGCCTTGAGGATCTCAATACGTTGAGGCGCTTTCGGGTCTAGCATTCCGGCCCAGAGATAAACTCGAATAGCCTCATAACTGCCCAATGCAGAGGGCTCAGATGAGCTATCCTTTCCGAATTCAATCCAGTCCATCGCAAACCCATGCGGCGCGCTCCTGGAGATCAAGATTGGAGCGGCGGCAGCAATTTGCTTCCAAGGGCCATTTGGCAGCAGGTGCGCAAGCCCAACCATAAGCTGCAAAGGCACATAGCTTGCATTAAGCCGATAAGCATCGCCTCGATGAAACCCCTTTGGAGCTGGAAGCAGCATGGTTCCCAGGCCGGGCACGGCGGCAACTTCTTCCGTGGCAATGCGCTGAGCAAGGGCCGCACCTAGATCGGCATAATGCTTGCTGTTCCAAGCCCGCCCCGCTTCCAGCAGCGTATACGCCATCCATACGTCGGCATCAGCAGCGGCGTTGCTATCAATCACCCCCCACTTGTTTTCGGCGGTGCGGCCCCAGGCCCAAGCGGGTAGATGCGTCGACAAATCGCTTCCAGCGAGATTTTGCTCCGTCCAACGCAGCAGGCCATCGAAGCGCACTCGATCGTTTGCCACCAGAGCAAAAAACATTGCGTACGCCTGAGCTTCCGAAGTTGTGCGGTCTCCGGCATCATGATCGATGACCCGGATCTGGCTGTCCATAAAACCGTTTACGTAACTCTTCCACAGTGGCCACTCTTGGGCCGCACCTACGGTGGAAACCGACAAAAAGAGCGCCAGACAAAACGATAGGCTAATTTGCAACACCGTCCACATTCTCCCGACGAAGTGGTGTTGCTGTGGCTGGTTCTAAAGCCCGCCGGAGAACGTACCACATGCGGCGAGCGTGGAATTTATAAAGTCGTTTCAAGTTAGATGCGCTTGCGATTACCGCCCACGCAAACAATCGTTTTGTTTTCTTTGATTTTCTTTTTTATTTTTCTATTGCTATTGTTTTCTATTTTTCTCGTGGCCTTTATTTCTTTTTAACACAATGCCTTATTTGAATCTGCGAAAAGGGGCCGAACTTCTCCCAGGCAGCCCAACTCGTACTCTCAGCATCACAATTGAACCAGAAGGAATTGAAAAGTCATAACACCATCGGCATAGCGATAAGACATCATGCCATGCCGCAAGAGTTCAACTTGATTTGCCGCCACCTGATCTACCGCCACATCGACTAGCCCAAAGCGCCATCGTCATATATTGATAACTTTCGCTATTTGAAGTTTCTTGCTGAATTGACCTCGCCACTTCAGACAGGAGACTATTTTGTCAGGTGCTGGCTTCCTAAAAAGCATCTTTGGATTGCTTAGTTTGCTTGGGCTAGGAGTGCTTTTATTCCTGCCATTGGAATGGAAAGAGCAAACAATTCTCGGAGTCGTCCTAATTTTTTTGGCAATCCTACTCAATGCCTCGCGCTCCGGTACAGTCACGATTGCACTGATGGCCATCTCGACTTTCTGCACGTTGCGCTACGGGTATTGGCGAGTCATTCGTACCTGGGAAGGTATCACCAGTTTCGGCCATCAACGCCAGTGGGACACGGTCTTTGTTCTCCTCTTGCTTTTTGCCGAGATCTACGCATTTGCCACACTCGTCCTTGGATATTTTCAAACTCTGCGGCCATTGCGGCGCCGTCCGTTGCCCTTAAGCAACGACGTCCGCCAGTGGCCGTCCGTCGATGTATTTATTCCTACCTACAATGAGCCGCTCTCTGTAGTCCGAGCCACCGTCTTTGCGTCGCTGGCAATTGACTATCCGCAAGACAAATTGAACGTTTTCATTCTCGATGACGGGCGGCGCGATGAGTTTCGCATTTTCGCGGGGAGCGTAGGCGCAGGATATATCGTTCGTAGCGACAACGCACATGCCAAGGCCGGCAACCTCAATCATGCATTGAAGAGGACCAACAGCGACTACGTGGCTATTTTTGATTGCGACCATGTACCCACGAGCTCTTTCCTGAAGGCAACTTTGGGCTGGTTCCTACGCGACCAAAGCCTGGGGCTGGTGCAAACGCCCCATCATTTTTATTCGCCGGACCCGTTTGAGCGCAATCTTGGATTATTTCGAAAGATACCCAATGAAGGCGAACTCTTTCACCGCTTAGTGCAGGACGGCAACGATCTTTGGAACGCCAGTTTCTTTTGCGGTTCGTGCGCGGTGCTCCGAAGAACGGCCCTGGATGAGATCGGCGGCATCGCGGTCGAAACCGTGACTGAAGACGCACATACGGCATTCCGCATGCAGAGCCGAGGCTGGAATACCGCCTACATCAATATTCCACAAGCAGCAGGACTGGCCACGGAAACGCTAGCGGCGCACATTGGGCAGAGGATTCGATGGGCCCGCGGCATGATCCAGATCTTGCGGCTCGAAAACCCATTATTTGCAAGGGGACTCTCTTTCCCCCAGCGCGTCTGCTATTTGAACGCAACCACGCACTTCCTGTTTGCGCTGCCCCGCTTGATCTTTCTCACGATTCCCTTGGTCTATCTCTTGTTCGGGATGGTCAACATCTATGGATATTCGCTGGCAGTTCTGTCTTACGCCTTCCCCCATATCGTACTCTCGAACCTCACGACCTCGCGTATTCAAGGGCGCCACAGATTTTCCTTCTGGAACGAGATTTACGAGGCACTGCTTGCCCCCTATATCTTATTGCCCACCCTTTTGGCCTTAATTAATCCGCGCTTAGGAAAATTCAATGTCACAGCAAAAGGTGGCGTCGTAAGCCGGTCTTACCTGGACCGTCGCATTGTCCTGCCTCTGCTGTTCTTGATATCGCTCAATGCACTAGGAATTTACAAGGCAATCGAGCGCTATGGATGCCAACCCGCCCACCGCGACACGGTGATCATGAATGCCGTTTGGGATATTTATAGTCTAATCATCTTGTCCGTGGCCGCTTCCGTCGCATGGGAACGACGGCAACGGCGCTCTCAAGTCCGAGTCGATGTGCGCGTACCTCTTGCATTGACTACCGGTAATGGAGAGCTGGTTACGGGCGTTACTTCGCAACTCTCGCTCTATGGAACCTCGGCTCGGCTCGATAGCTCTGCCCGGCTTCGCAAAGGATCGGCTGTCTCTTTGACTCTGAGCAAAGGGTCCCTGGGTGAGAGCACGGCGATGTGCGAGCTTACTGCTCATATTTCTCATGCTTCCAGGCGAAACCATCATTTTGTATTTTCCAACCTGGATCTACAACAGGAACAATTTCTCGTAAGTCTGATTTATTCCCGGCCCGATGCATGGATCAACTGGAACGCCTCGCGGCCGAAGGATCGACCGCTTGTCAATTTGCTGCACATCGTCTGGCTGGCATTACGTGGGATCGTTATTCTTGCGCTTGGAATAGTCGGACTAGTTCCTACGCGAGACCGCAAGGAGCGCGAGAAAAAGCACGAACGTCAACGCCGGGCGGCGGTAGTAACCTCGATCCTCCTGATGTTCGCAGCCCTGTTTCCGCGCCCGGTGTTCGCGGCGCCAAACGACCCTAAAACGGAGGGTGCAAGTCCGACACAGCCAGCTGTTTTTGACGAGGAATACGCTCTGGGTGCCCCCTCCCCGGCACGGGCCATTACGTTACATGGCGCGGGCGCCTCACAAAATTTCTACTTTGCCGTGCCGGTCACCAAAGTCATCAGCAGCGCGACTCTCGAATTACATTACTCGACGTTTGCGGCCCAACGGAACGATGTCGCACTAGAAATCACACTCAATGGCACGTCGGCGGGCCGCGTGAGACTTGCTCCCGGCACCGGCCTGGAAACGACCATCGCACTGCCCACCGACCTCCTGATCAGCGACAATGCACTTTCTTTCAAGGTTACCGGCGTCTGCGCCAACTGTTCCAGCCTGAATGCTCCGACACTTAACATTGAACCTGGCAGCGTACTCAAGCTGCACGGCGCAAAACTGCCGATCGCCAGCGATCTGGCTCTGCTGCCTCTGCCGTTCTTCGATCCGGCGGGGCAACGCCCCTGGACTTTGCCCGTGGTCTTTGCAGAGAACCCCGATAATCAAACACTCAAGGCAGCGTCGATTGTCGCCTCATGGTTTGGCATGTTCTCCGATGTTCGGGGGCTGCGGACCTTGGTAAAAGTTGGTGAGCTGTCGCAAGGAAATGCAATTGTCCTGGCCTTGAGAAACTCACCACTTGCCGCCAGCCTCTCATTGCCGCCCAAGCCAGGCGCTGTTTTAGCGGTTCGCGACAATCCTTATGATCCTTACGCCAAACTCCTCATCCTCGCCGGGGACAACGCAAGCGATCTGCTTACCGCTGCGCGGGCACTTGTAACACGCAATAACTATCAGGCGCACAGCGATGCCGCCTCCGTATCGGATCCTGTGATCCCTGCGCGCAAGGAGTACGATGCGCCGCGCTGGTTAAAAGCCTCCCATCCCGCGGATATCGGTTCCTATACAACCGCTGCGCACCTCGAGTTGCACGGATCAGGATCGATCAACCTCTATTTTCGATTGCCACCGGACCTGTTTTTGCGCGCGCGCCAGTCGGTTCCACTGCGCCTCAAGTACGCGTATGCCGGTGTGTTGCCACACTCGCATGCGGCTCTGCATGTTCGCTTGAACGATAAAGACATCGATAGCATTCGTTTGCATCCGGACACCGGCCGATCGGAAAAGACCGAATTAGTCCTTCTCCCCACGAGCCGGCTTCAAGCTTATGTCAATACACTGACGATCGATTTTGATTTTGGCGAAGGCGCGCGTGAGAACAGTGATCTATATGCTGCGGTTCGCCGGGATTCTCTGCTCGATCTTCAGGGCATCCCGCATTCGGTGATGCTTCCACGACTGGAACTATTCGCCGACGCCGGTTACCCCTTCACCGAATGGCCTGATCTGGGGCGAACCGCCGTCGTACTGCCTTCCAATCCGACAATCGTGGATTTCGAAACCTTACTCGACATGGTTGCATTCTTTGGGGCACAAACAGGATGTCCAGGAACAGCCCTCTCCATCGTCGCTCCGGAAGAGGTCGCGACCGTGAGCGAAAAAGACCTGGTTCTCCTCGGAAGCCCGGCTACTCAACCACTCCTGTCAGATTGGTCCGACTCAATGCCTCTGGGCCTTTTCAAAGACGGAATACGAATCAATGAGCGTCCGGCTCCAGCTCGGCTCTTTAATCCCGAGTGGGCCTTTCGGGTCGAAGATCGAGTAAAACTCGCGGAGGCCGCCTTACAAGCGAATTCGATCGAACTAGCGGTCGAGGGATTTGTCTCGCCTCTTCGCGACGACCGCTCGGTCGTGTCCCTGGCCCTGGTCAATCCAAGTGGCCAAGGTGCTCTTGAGTCCCTCTTCATTCCAGCGCAACGGCAAGGCCCGGTGTATGGCGGAGTGGCCATATCGCAGAACAGCACCTTCAACTCTTACCTCCTTGGAGTCAAAGCATTCCAGTCCGGAAATCTCAATCTATACGAACACGCGTTCGTCTTCTTGATTGAAAACTACTGGCTGATTCCGCTCATTGTTGTACTGCTCGCTTCACTGGCAGGCGCCTGGGTGCGCCTCAATGTAGAGCGCGTCGCTGCGCGGCGCCTTGAGCCCAATATCACATAGAAAAGGCTGTTTTCATGAATACACATCGATCTTTAGGCTCAATCCTGTTGTTGCTGGCATTCCTTTTTGCGAGTGGGTTGTCCGCAACCGCACAAACACAGCAAAGCGTAGCTATTCTTCTCGGAAAAGCACGCTCTCTCGAAGCCCGCGGGAGAATCGATCTAGCTTCGCAGAATTGGCAACAGGTACTGCTCTCTAACCCCAATCAGCCGGAGGCTCTGGCCGGCCTGGCCCGATCTGCCAAGCAAAATGCCGATCTTGAGAGTGAGCGCTCGTACCTGGATCGCCTCCGCAAGGTCAATCCGCGCGATCCAGCGATTCATGCAATCGAGAGAATGCATTTTCCAACACAAGAGGAGCGGGACCGCCTTGATGAAGCAGGAAGGCTGACCATGCAGCACAAACCGGATGACGCGATGAAGATCTACCACCAGGTCTTTGGCGATGAACCGCCGCCCGGAAAGTGGGCTGGTCCCTTCTACGCGGCCGAGGCCGCCAGCAGCGCTGGGCATGAAAAAGCTCTCGCTCAATTGCGCCAATTGTGCGCACATCAACCCGACAATGAGATGTCTCGCCTATGGCTCGCCCTGGCACTCACCTACGATCCCAAAATGCGGATGGAGGGATTGCATCTCATGCAATCCATTCAGGACCCCGGCGCGGCAGAACAAACCCGGGGGCCGTGGAGGCAAGCGTTGGTGTGGGAAAAGGACAATCCCGCGATATTGAAATCCCTGGATGCCTATCTTGCCAGGTATCCCGATCCGGAATTGCAGCCAATACAGGCTTCCTTACGAGAGAAAGAGGAACGCGCCGCCGCAGATGCCAGCAAGGAGCGAGGCTTCCAGGCATTGCGCAACAAAGATATGAGCACCGCTCAGGAGAAGTTTGACGAGGTTTTGCGACGTTCACCCAACGACCTGAATGCGATCATCGGCCTGGGATTCGTTCGCTTAAATCAAAAGAGATTCTCTGAAGCCTTAACGTTGCTCGAACGAGCGCGCACCATGGCTCCACAGCGATCGGATCTGCGCGAGGGATGTGACACCGCCCGGTTCTGGCTGGCAATGCAGCGGGGCGTCACCGCATCCCAACAAAACCAGCCGGATCTTGCCATCACGGCCTATCGAGACGCCTTATTGATTCGCCCTCAAGACGATCAAGCATCGCTTGCCTTGGGGCAAACAATGGTACGCACCAAAAGATATAGCGAAGCCGAATCGGAGTTCAACACAGTCTTGACTCGCTCCCCGAATAACGCAGACGCCATGGCAGGTTTAGGCTTCATTCGCCTGAACCAGGGCCGATTTGACGATGCACAAAAATTCCTGAGCGCGGCTCTCAAGTCATCCCCAGGACGCAAGGATCTCGACGAGGGATACCATAACGCGCAATATTGGGGGGTCATGAAGCATGGTGCAGATGCTCTTGCGCAGAATCATGCCGCAGAAGCCATTGCCGACTATCGACAGGCGCTCGCCCTTCACCCTGGAACAGCCGAAGCTTTGCTCGGGCTCGCGGTAGCCAGCGAGCGCAATGACAACGATGCCGAGGCCGAAAAGGCATATGGCCAACTTGCGGCGAGCGATCCGAGGGACATCCGAGGCTGGCTCGGCCTGATGCGGACGCAGATCCATGGCAAAAATCCAAGCGCCGCGCTCGTCTCCGCCCAGGGCATCCCCCAGCCGACAAAACAGGAGATCGAACAACGATCGGATTATCTGGCCGAACTGGCGCTTGCGTACTACGCTGCCAAACGACCGGACGACGGCGCGCGGGCCTTGCAGCGGGCCCTCGCGGCGGCCGGTGCGTCCGACAGCGAAGAGGCGCTTAATCTCCGCCTTCAAGTCGCGAAACTATTAGCGGACGATAACCGCGTGGATCAAGCAACGGAGATCTATCGCCAGGCTGCAGAACATCATCCCAACAGCGACATCGCATGGCAGGGCCTTGTTGGTGTGTATACCAGGACACAGAACTATAAAGCTGCCATGGCGACTTTGCAGGCCATGCCGCAAAGTTCGTATGTTGCCGCTGCCAAGAATACGAGCTTTCTCAACTCGGTTGCGGCTGTCTACTCATCCGCCGGGCAATGCGCAAAAGCCGAAGAGTTTCTAAAGCGTTCTATCGACGCAGATCAAGCGGCGGGACGACAGCCCGCAGAAAACACACAACTTCAACTGGCCGGCATCTGGATGCGTGAACGTAACTACGAAAATGCCCGTCAGGCATATCGGTCGATCATCGAACGCGACCGGGCTTCCCTCGAAGCCTGGCGTAACTATGTCACCGTGCTTCACGAACAACGTGCCGACCCGACCATCGTGACCGAGATACGAGGCGTCCCTCCCGGCACCTATGCTCAACTGGCAAACGATCCAAGCTTCCTTGTTTTGCTGGCGAGCGCGCATAGCACTCTCGGACAAAAGGATGAGTTGATTGATCTTCTCAAGCGGGCATATTCGCGATACCAGGAAAAAGGATACATCCCTTTGGGTGTCGAAGTGCAGCTTGCATGGGCTATGGTGGACTCTCCCGCGCATGACGATGAGCTGTCCAATCTTCTAAAAACAGCTAGAAGCCGCCAGGATCTGACACCTCGACAGAGTAAAACCATCGATGAAATTTGGTCGGTCTGGAGCGTTCGCCGCGCACAGGCCGCGATTGCAGCTAAACAGCCCGATCGCGGGATCGCGATCCTTGTGAGCGCACGCAGCGCCTTGCCGCACGATGGGAGAATCCAGTCGGCTCTGGCTACGGCATTTTCGCAGGAACACGAGTACCACAAAGCATTGGACATCTACTCCGCCTGGGGCCTTGTTGGAGCCGAGGCCGGCGACTATCGCGCCGCCGCCGGGGCGGCGCTCGCCACTCATAACGAGATACTTGCGGACGCTTATTTAAAAGATGGGTTGCAGCAATGGCCTGCCGATGTCGATCTCTTACAGATGGCAGCCAAACAAGAGGCGGCAGAAGGAAAATACGATGATGCAAAACGCGATCTGAAGGCCGCTCTCGCGGCAACGCGCAACCAGCAACTCAAGGATTCACAAAACACTTTGGGAGCAAAGCCTATACCCCAAACGAGCGTTAAGCTTGACGATCAACAGGAGCCCAAATCGCCTTCTGCACGCAGCTCTTCCGATGCTCCCGCTGCTTGTCTTCCTGTAAGCAGCGCGGCCCATCCAGGTATCTTTCATCCACTGCTGGTCGATGCATCGTATGTTTTTGTGGGAGATCCAGAACCTCCTCAGGCCCAGTCGAGCACGGCTCCATCGGACGACCGTCAATCTACTTCCCAAACAAGCGGCACTCAACCCACGACCGATTCGCAGAAAGCGCACCAGATTCAGGATGAGATTGATGTAGTGCAAAACCGCAATACCTCAGTGCTGGATATGGGTGATTCGGCTACCGGCCGAACTGGCGATCAGGGACTTGATCGCCTCATCATCGAGGATAGCGTTATAGGCGACTCCTTTGCAGCAGCCAACAAGGTACGATTCGCAGTTGAGGCGCATGGACTCTATCTCTTTAGCGGCACGCCTACCGGCACATCCAATCTCCAATTCGGCACCTTGCCCAAGGGAGCAGTCTTCGACCAACAGAATGCAGCCGGGTATGGAGGAGAACTCCAGTTGTCTACAAACACGTTTGGAATGTCTTTCGGAACATCACCACAAGGATTTCCCACGCACAACCTCGTCGGGGGCTTTCGTTTCCGTCCGATCGGCGGCCCCCTGACTCTCATGTTCGAGCGCGACAGCGTGAAAGACAGCCTTGTCTCGTATGCGGGAGTGCGCGATCCAGGAACGGGAACCGTCTGGGGAGGAGTTGTGTCGAACACAGGCTCGCTCCAACTTGCTCGGAATACACGCACGAACGGCCAGTATGTCAATGCCGGATATTCTTTTATCCAAGGGACAAATATTCCCGACAACTGGAATGTCAATGCAAACGTGGGAGCCTATCAACAGATTGTGAGCGGATTAACGTTAGGGATCAATGCCGCAGCGATGCACTACAACCGCAATCTTAGTTTTTTCTCTTTAGGGCAAGGAGGCTATTTCAGCCCGCAGAAATACTACTTGGCATCGATACCGATGTCCTGGTTTTCACGTCATCACCGGTTTGAGTATGAGCTGCGCGCTGCCCTCGGTATTCAATACCTATCGAATGATTCCTCTCTCATCTTCCCAACTCGGCCGGACTTACAAAACGGTTCTTTTTATGCGGGATCGACCGATACAGGCCCCAACTACAACGCCTCCGTCAGGATCGGTTATAGAGTGGCGCCTCATTGGTATTTTGAAGCGTTCGGAACAGCCAACAACGCCAAAAACTTTGCCACGCAGACGATCGGATTCCGGCTCAAGTACATGATGCATCGACTGCCGGCCAATACCGATTTGCACGTAAACTCCATTCCCGATTGGAAAGGCAGGCAGCCGTTAAGCATAGAGTAGATCCACGGCCATGAAATATCCTTCCAAGGATCGCATGCCTCATCCTGGAATGGATGCTTAAGCGCGTATCCCATATTTGGCTCAATTTTAAAATGGCGCAATTGGGCGTATACGTTTTTAGCCAAACGCCGCCTCTATTTATTAAATGAGACCAATAGGAATGGCCCAGACCGCAATGTCGCTTTTTGTCGCTTCGTTTTCCGGGCAATCCACTCGCGAATTGCATCTGAACGAGAGAAGGAACTGCGCAACGTGTCCTTGCGCAGTTCCCCCATTGGGTCAACCCCATGCAGCGGAGATGGCCATTGTCACGACCAACCGATTCGCCTCGTTTAAGGTTCTGGCGATGGCCTTTCCATAACGAACACCCCTTGGACAATTCGTCACGTTCTTTACGATCCTGCTGCCTGTTTTCCCTCTGCCTTCCAAAATAAAACTTAACGCATGCGCAGCCTGTCTGAGCGATCTATAGGCATAGATCAATATCTGCAGACATGATCTACATCAAGGAAAAAAGGAGTTGGATCATGAGCACTAAGCCAAGTGACAGCGAAACATCTTCCTCTAATGCGTCTTCAAATCTTAAACAAGGGCCTGTGGGGCACGATGGCTCAATGCCCGTCAGTCGCGCATCTGTAGACCTAAAACCAGGCCTCGTCGGGAACAATGGCGGAATGCCTGCCAATCGCGGATCCGTAGACCTAAAACCAGGACCTGTGGGCGAGGATGGAGGAATGCCTGTCAATCACGCCACTGTCAACAGCGAGGAAGAGTCACCGGGATCGTGGGAATCGTCCAGCAAAGTCTAGTCAGAAGACGATATGCCAGGAGTGCATTGAAAATATCAAGGGGCCGCTCAGGTATGCGGCCCCTTGCTTACTGGGGGAGTCTACGAGGTCGAATGTACGAGGTTGGTCGATCAAAGGTCCCCAGCCCTTTTTTCACCGAAGGGCCGGGGAGTTGGGTAAAGCGAGGTTAGCTATGTATTTCTCGAGAGTACCGAGGTGTGCACCACCACGCAATGCCTAGGCCGAAGACGGCGCAACTCGGCGCGGTACGTTAGTCGAGCCAGAGCCATCAATCAATCTGAGGATCTGAGTAAATGGCACCCCAACCTGTTTGCACGGATCCTACGGGGCCTGCACACCCCGGCGAAGAGGGAGATGGCCATCGCTAGAACGGTTAGAACCTCGAGCCTTCTAATCGGTTCTGGCGATGGCCTTTCCATAACGTTTGGATAATTCGCTACTCGTTACGAATCTGCTGCCTGTTTTTCGATAACAAAAATGGAGCCGGAAGATTGGCTTTCGACTCTTCTGGCTCCAGAATAACTCGCGTCGATTCACTTCAAAATAGACCTAAAGCAGAGGTTGGTAATAAAAAGTTCAGTTGGTCGTAGTTCCGACCATTTACTTCAGTTATGAACCTGCGGTCTTCATGCAATCTAATTCTTGAGACATTGCAAGCCGGTGCGAGGCACTAGCTGGCAAGGGTGTAGATTTTTGGGAAACCTGCGCCCTATTGATGGCCTCTCGTACCCGGAACCGCGAACGCACACACGAGATACCGCGCCCAAGCCGTCACCGAATGCGTCCTACAGGATCGGACAAGAAACACTTCCCGCTCGGGTCGGGCGGCGTCTGAGAATATACAACTTCCCTTACGCGTCCGCTTCCACCATCGGCGATGAAAAGATTGCCGCAGGGATCGAGACTCAAAGCAAAAGGGGAATCTAACGCCGCAGCCACGGCAGGTCCCCCATCGCCTGTGAATCCTTGCGTCCCGTTGCCTGCGGCGGTTGTGATGTAGCCGGTCCGGTTGTCCACGCGGCGCACGCGGTTGTTGCCCTGGTCCGCAATGAAGAGATTTCCCCACGCATCGACGACCACGCGAGCCGGGTTGCAGAGCTGAGCGCTGGTCGCGGGGCCGACGTCCCCGCCAAACAAACAAGCGCCGGTGCCTGCGACGGTCCGGATCAAACCTGTCGTCACATCGACCTCGCGGATGCGATTGTTGCCGGCATCTGCGATGAACAGATTGCCGTTCGCGTCCACCACCGCACCGCTCGGAAAACTGAGCTGAGCGCTGACGGCCGGTCCGCCGTCGCCGCCGAAGCCGACCGAGCCATTGCCGGCTACCGTCTGGATGAATCCCGTAGCTGCGTCCACGCGCCGAATGCGCTGGTTGAACGTATCGGCTATGTAGAGGTTGCCCCATCGATCCACACTCGCGGCGGCAGGAAAGAAGAATGCTGCGAGAGTCGCAGGGCCTCCATCGCCGCTGAAGCCCAGCGTGCCATTACCGGCAACGGTCGTGATCTCTCGCGTTTCGGCGTCCAGTCGCCGGATCCGTAGGTTTTGAGAATCGGTTATGAAAATGTTCCCCGAGCGATCGGCTGCAACGTCGCCGGGCAAAGCGAACTTAGCGCGCAGGGCGTCCTGTCCATCTCCGCTAAATCCAAACGCTCCCACGGGGCTTCCCGTCGCCAGCGAAATAATCCCCGTGGCGCCATTGACGCGCCACACGCGGTTGCTGTCCGTGTCGGCGATGATGAGGTTACCCGATGGCTCGAAGGCCAAGCCGTTCGAAAAAGGACCGCCCACCGAGTTGGGTGTGAACCCCAGCTCCGCGTCTGTAGCGTCGATACCTTCGTTGAGCTTAGCTCCGCCCGCGGCCGTCGTGATGACAGCCGTCGAGGAGGCGATGCGCCGAACTCGGCCATTTTCGAAATCCGCGATGTACAGATTCTTGGCGCTATCCAGGCTCACGCTCAGAGGAAAGGCTAACTGGCTATTTATCGCTGGTCCACCATCGCCGCCAAACCCATCCACGCCCGTCCCAGCGACAGTGGAAATGATCGTCGTCGCGTGGTTGACCCGCCGGATTCGTTCGTTACCGGTATCGGCGATGTAGAGGTCTCCCTCCTCGTCGACCGCAATCTCGCTCGGACCAGAGATCTGTGCGGCAGTCGCCGTGCCGCCGTCGCCCGAGAATCCACCCGCGCCATTGCCAGCCACAGTGGTGATGACGCCGCTTGCTGCATCAACGCGTCGGATGCGATTGTTGACCGTGTCGGTGATGAACAGGTTGCCACCTTGATCGAAGGTCGCGGCGAGCGGTCGGTTCAGTAACGCGCCGTCGGCCCGTCCACCATCCCCGCCGAAAGCGCAATTCTTGGGAACACCCGCGACGGTGGTAATGATGCCCGTGGTGTCAACCTTGCGTATCACGCAGTTGTCTTGGTCGACGATAAAGAGACTCCCCGAATGCCAGGCAACGCCCGCAGGAAGATTCAGGGCCGCGCGCGTGGCGGGACCTTGGTCTCCGGTGAAGCCAGCAGAGCCATTGCCCGCGACCGTGGAGATAACATGAGTCATTGCATCCACGCGTCGGATGCGGTTATTGGCGCCGTCGGCAAAGAACAGGTTCCCCGCGTCGTCGAATGTGAGACGCAACGACGAGCCGAGGAGGGCGTGAATGGCCGAACCGCCATCGCCTGCGAAGCCGGCCACGCCGCTTCCAGCCACGCGAGTGACGCTCCCCCCAGGCCCCATTCGATAAATAGATGAGGTATTGAAGTCACTGAAGTAGACGTCTTCCCCGAGCGCGACCACGCTAGAAGAGGAATAGACCGACGATCGCGCCTTTCCGATGGGAGCCCGTCCGCCGGCAACCGTATGGATGATCGCACCCGTTAGGTCAGCCGGCATGCCGGTCTGGACGACTGGAGCGCCCGAGGAAACGGTTCCGGTAGACATGGCGTATGCGCTGCACCCGCCGTATGCGCACCCGATGAGAAACGCGATCCCGATGTATCGCCACGATTGCCGCTGGATGGTCTGTATCAATGCCTGCATAATCTCCTCCTTGATCGAAGATGTGCGTGCCCGCCCACGCTTAGGTTGGCGCGAGATCCTTTCTGACTGTGATCTTCACGCATCCGAATTTTCGGTCGAGTGCAATCGTGTATGCCGGACTGCCGAAAGACAATAACCAAATTGGAGGATTCAGTCATAGCCACTTTGACGCGTAGGTTTATAGTCCCAGGAGAGAGTGACCCGACCCGGATTCAGGAACTAGGCGAAGACGCTGCGATCTCTCGATTTCATCAAGCAACAGCACGAAGAAACGCTGGCAAGCGCCGTACTGCTGGAAGAATCTCATTAGCTGGAGCGCTACCGAACCCCAGAATAAACCCTTGGCGGGGCGATTTTCCTTGATACATCGGAGAAAGCGGCCAAAGCCAAAGATTCTGCCGGGCTGCGTTCATAGCAATCTCGCGATCATTCAGTGTCGGAGGTATGGCCGCTACTAGGTGCATGCCGGCTTCTTCACCGAGTATTTCCAAACTGGAACCAAATTCACTTTCTAGCGCGTCGACGAGTATTTCGCGTTTCTCGCCGTAGATGAGCCGCATCCTTCGTGTGTGACGTGCCAGATGTCCATCGCCGATAAAATCGGCAAGCACAGCCTGGTACAACTGCGGCGGATACATATCCATCGCGATGCGGGTGGCAACAAAACGATCGACCAGATCAGGAGGCACCACCAAGTAGCCGACTCGCAACGATGGAAACAGAATCTTGCTGAAAGTGCCAACATAAATCACACGCGAATTTGCATCCAAGCCCTGCAACGATGGGATGAGAGTTCCTTCATATCGATACTCGCTGTCGTAATCGTCTTCGATAATCCAGGAACCGGAACTTTGTGCCCAGTCAAGCAACTGCATGCGACGGGCAACGCTCATCGTTGTACCGAGGGGAAATTGGTGCGAAGGCGTAACATAGGCGAGACGTGCTTCGCGGCATTGCCTTATACCCGCATTGATTTCCAAACCTTCGTTGTCAACTGGTACAGGTACGATCTGGCAGCCTGCCAATGCAAATGCGCGCCTCGCTAACCAATATCCCGGCTCTTCGAACCAGACCGAATCTCCTGCATCTAGCAGTACATGGGCCGATAGTTCTAAAGCCTGTTGGGACCCGCTGACCACGAGGATCTGCCGTTCATCGCAGTTCACACCACGTACCGCCCGAACGTATTCCGCAATTACCTTGCGGAAACGCTCCAGGCCCATCGGGCTACTGAAGTTGAGTGACCTGGTTGACATGTCCCTGCAGTGGCGTGTCACAAGGCTGGACCACACCTTCGAGGGGAAAGTATCTGCCGCTACCTGGCCCACGCAAAACGCACCTCGTTCTTGTATCCACGGCGCCAGATGGAAGCTGGGCATGAGCGCAGACCGGCGCGAGACGTTCCGCTCCCCGGAACCAATGCTATTTCGTCTTAAGTGAGGAGGCTCGCATCCGGTCAGTTGCTCTGGCAAGCGCCGGCATATAAACGTTCCACCACGAGTAGGACTTTCAAAATAGCCCTCGGCTTGAAGCTGGGCATATGCGTTCAGCACCGGGATGCGGGAGATGCCCAACTCCAGCGCCAGCACGCGGGTTGACGGGACCTGTTGGCCAGGCTGCAACTTATGCTTCAGGATTGCTGTGCGGTACGCATCATAAATCTGGCTGTGCAGTGACTTACCGCTCGTAGGATCGATCACGATAGGAGGGGAAAATCCGCTTGCTACCCTGCGCATCGCAAAATTATAACTGGCTGTTATGAGATCTCGATAACCGCCTCAGTTCTAGTGTGGGCGGTTCCTCTATATCTATCTGAGAAAATATTCCCAAGCACGGGAAGCCCCTTCATAACTGAAGACGTAACCCTCTTACCTGTTGAGCGAGAACTGAACGAGATGCTAGCAGTCTGGACGTCGCGCGCTTCCCTACAGGCGGAGGCGTCTCTCCGATATCCTGGCCATTAAATCCCCGGACGAGATCCATGGCCAGGTTCGTGATCTAGATCCCCCCGTTCTTTCTGTTCTTGGTTAAGACAGTACCCGGAGGTATTACGGTCAAGCAATAGGAGCCTAGTCAATTTCTTAAAATGGCTTAACTCGGCGCATCTATTTCCGTTGGCAATCGGATCAATGTCTCCAAGTGGACACTACGAGATCGTGCCCGCTTGGACGACATCACTGCATGACTGCTAGGACGGCGGCAAAAGACTGTAACGAATCGTTATTTTACTGTAAGGCTCACATGACCCTTCGCTAGGATCGAATTGTTGGCACTGATGGCTTGTACTACGATGTCATGCATGCCGGAGGGCAACGCGAATACACCGTCCACCTCCGAGCCAAACGAGTCTGCGAGTTTGGTTCCGGTTGTCGTGTCCCACACTTCCAGGCGATTCATCGCATTTGAAGAGTTCGCAAAGCCAGAAATCGTGACTGGACTTGGCACACTGGATCCGTTGCCCGGTGCCAAGATCGTAACGCCGGAAGCTGAAGAAACATTGATGGTGACACTGTTGTTGTGGAGCACTTGGAAACTGCCAATGCTGAGATCCTCCACGATAATCTGATGCTTCCCCGGTGTCAGCGAGTATGTCTGGCTAATGGTTGCCGTGCCAGGCGCGGATTCCCCAAGTTTTTGCCCAGTAGTGTTGTCCCACACTTGAAGCTGGTAGATCTGAGCGTTAGATTCCGTTGCGGAAGCGTTGACCAGCACCTGCGTGCCACTAGTTGAATTGGAAATGGGAGTCTTAATAACAACCCCATCGCCACCGCTTGTTCCTACGGCGATCTTGATGCTCGCCGTGTGCAGTGGCTGGAAATTGCCAACGCCGATATCTTCTACAACAATTTGATGTTCGCCCGGCGCCAGCGAATACGTTTGGTTGATAGTCGAGGTGCCTGGGACCGATTCTCCCAATTTCTGACCGGTCGTGTTGTCCCACACCTGAAGCTGGTAAATCTGTGCACCTATTTCTATGGCATTGGCGCCAACCGACACCTGTGTACCAACGATGTCATTTTGCATTGGAGAGGTGATCGTGACGTGCCCAGCGAAGAAATCCGTCATTCCGGTTGTATTGGCTGACGCTCCTAGATCGGCACTAATCGCCAGTGCATCGAGAATCGTTCGGAGGGCATTTTGATGGTGGTAGAGCGTGTTCGATACAGTGTTGGGCGTGACATTCGGTCCGATGAGCGCCGTGTAGACCAACCCAGCCGCATCGTCATCGCCATTGTCAAAAGTTATGATGAGCAGCCCATCGCCTCCGGGCTGGAAATAGGATTGATTGAGCAGAGCCGGCAAATTGTTTTTGAGGAAGGTGTCGGCGGGCCCGGGGCCGCTGTCATGCCCGTCATTAAGTCCATCTGGAAGAATAATACTGAACTGAGGTAATGCGTTGTTTGCGAGATCGGAAGCGAAATGAGAAAAATCCACAATCTTGGATTGCGATGCGTTCACGTCGCTGAGAATATCGCTATACCACGTCGCACCGTTGTGGCGCCGATAGTAGTGCGTCCCATTGGCAAGGTCAGAAGTTGTAACGGCTCCCCCTGCGGCGTCATAGGATTGAGCGTAAACCTTCCACGAAATCCCGCGATTATTCATCTCTCGAAAGAGATTGTTATCAGTAATGGGTGAATTGCAGTCATTTCCGCTGCATTCAAAGTCATGGGTACCGGCGGGCAGTGTGCAGTTGACGCTCGAATGACAGCTACCCGAGCCAAGCCAGAGATAATCCATGAGGGAGCCAGAAGTATTGGATACATAGTTGGCTGTGCGTCCATTCGCTGAGCCCAGGCTCGCCAGGTAGGGCATGTCCGCAAGCGTTGTGTTCATACTGGTGTTTTCGTCCACCAACAGCACCACGTGGGAGGAGCGTGGGATCGGAACTTGGGCCGCAGCAAATAATGAATCGGATAATTGGTGAATACTGAATACTATCGTGACTGCCAATAGAATATTACGAGCATGCATGCAGAAATATCCCCTCAGTATATTTAGTATTGTTTAGTGTTGATAAAGAAAAGGCGCGATCACACGGGCAGGACAGTCAACGTGCCGTAGCTCCGAAGGATGCTGAAGGTTAACGCACCGAGACACTTCATTGGCGGATCGACCTTCAGGCAGAACTGACTACAGTGTGATGGTCGAAGACTTTAAATCAAAAGTCGCCTGGATGGACGCTGATAATTGTTAATATCCGGCATATTAGTAGTAATCACAATGAATATTTAGGGTGATACTCCTACTGAGTCTGCTGAAGCGAGATTCTTATCGATCACAGAATTGAGAAGAAATCAACGGGTTCCGGCGATCGCCCATCGTCTTTGGGGGCTCAATGCCCGGGTGAAGGCTCTCTGAGGCAAGAAGAGGAAAGCGATCGGGGAACGTGAGCACGCTGAGGGAAAAAAGCGACTTGCCGCCCCCGGGTCGATTGGCGTTACTGCGCCTGGTCACCGAGGCAAGCGGCGCCGATATGAATCGGCAATCGAGCGGCACCGCACTGGCAAAAGCTAACGACCAGTTGACGTTTAAAAACAAGCCCTTGTCAAAACTCGACTCGGCCAGGGCGGGATGGCTCGCCCGCCCTGCACCTGCGTCTTCTTTGCCATTCCTAAGCCGAGGGACGGCAGAATTTGGCCCCATGGATGAGATGGCGATAGCTTCTAGTTACAGGGTGTTCCGTTGACAGCAAAATTTACGGGCGGCAAGTTTGTGCCGCCAAAATTTGCCGTGAACCCCACACCGCTATAGCTTCCATGTGCTGGTATTGCGCCGTTGAAGCTTAAGTTGCTCACCTGAACTCCATTGCCGCTCTGCCCTTGGGAGCCGTTCCACAATCCAGTGATTTGTTGGTTATTCGGGAATGTCCAGGTCAAAATCCAACTGCTGATGTCGACAGCGCCTGTGTTGGCAATCGTAATTGCCGCTTGGAAGCCTGTGTTCCACTGATTCACTACGCTGTAATCGACATGACAGGCAAATCCTCCAGAAACGCCCGGAGTCGTTGCAGAAACCTGCTCCGACGGCGCCGATGCGCCTACGGAATCAGTAGCTTCAACCCGGTAGAAAAAGGTTGTCGCCGGAGCGAGGCCTGCATCAGCAAACGATGCTGCACTCACGCCGCTTGCAATCTGATTGCTTGGTGAGGGCGTGAATCCATTCACCGTGCTGCGAAATACCTCATACGTCACCGCACAATTCGCCGGTGAAGGGACAGGCTGGAAGGTGACATTGATCTGAGTAACGGATACGGCCAAGGCGTTCATCCCAGATGGCACAGCCGGAACCAACATGCACTGATTTACACCTGATTGCATGGTTGTCGCGCTCGCCACGTTGGATTGGCCAGATGCGCCTGCGGCATCATTCGCCTCGACCGCATAAAAGTACTTGGTCGCGGCGGCCAAGCCCGAATCGATCAACGACATCGACGCGATCCCACTTGCAATCTGATTATTCGATGAAGGAGTGAATCCATTTGTCGTGCCGCGAAAGACGCTGTAGCTCATCGAGCAGCCTGCAGGCGATGTGGAGCCCGTCCAATTCAGATTAATCTGGCTGGAGGAAGCTGCGGATGCAGAGAGCGCAGTCGGAGCCGAAGGCGCGACGGCGCACGAGTTTCCACCTCCACCAAGCGGAAACTGAATCGATGCAAGCATACTCTGCTTCAATGAGCTAACCGGCGTCGGATCGTATTGGTTGTCGAGCAAGGCATAGCTGTCTTCACCATTCAATGCCCAGGATGTCCAATTCAGAGCCGGGTCATCCTGTAAGTAGGTCACCAACGCCTGGTACCACTGTCCCTGCGAGCCTGGAGAGCTGCTTTGAATGTCCGATGAGTTATTGTCTGTTCCGAATTCCCCGAGTAGAACCGGCGCAGTGTTGCCGGCGCTTACATATCGCCAAAACTTGTTCCACACTGCATTGAGACTGGCGTTGCTTGTACTTCCGTTGAACCAGCTCTGTTGGAATAGCGACGGACCATAATCGTGTGCCGAGTAGATGAGGCGATTGGGCACATTCAATACAACCGGATTCGACTTAACGCCTTCCAGATTGCCGCCCCACCAATCACAATCTCCGTTGTAGCAATCCGTACCTTCGACAATGATCAACAGATTAGGATTCGCATTGAGAATGGCATTCCCGGCCCGTTGCGCCGCCGCGGGCCAATTCTGGCCGCCGTTACTCGGAGGACAACCGTTGGTGGCACTGTCTCCGGTCCAGCAAGATCCGCTTGACGATCCATTGGCAACGAGATGAGGTTCATTGCGCACGTCCACGCCGACCACAATTGGGTTGCCATTAGCATCTTTGAATGACGCGTAACGGTTCACAAGTGTCAGCCAATCGTTGATCCAGGCAGATTCGGGATAGGCGCTCGTATACCAGAGCCCGTTCGCCTCGGCGCTGTTACCGGCCTCGGAACGATGATTTACAAGAATCACGCGCAAGCCATCATTGCCCGCTGCCGTAATGATTTTGTCCATCACTTGCAATGAGGTGAGTCCCTTGATATCGGAGTTGATTGGACCGCTGCCATTGGAAAAGGTTATGTTGGAAGGGATGATCGGCGTTTCCACCATCTGGTTCGAGTAAGGCAGTCGAATCGTGTTATATCCGTTAGCCTTGATGGCGTTCAAAATTGCGTGATAGTCTTGCGCCCATAATCCGTGGACGACAGCATCGGTCGTTTCAAAGCCGTACCAATTCACGCCGGCGATGCGAACCCTTTCACTATTTGAATCCAATATCTGATTGCCGCTTGTGTGCCAACTGCCGACGCCTTGGGCAAGCGCCGACATGGAAGTCATGAATGTGGTTGCAAGAAACAGAGTCGCCTTGCGTCTCAGCGACAGAGAGCGGAAAAACATGCAGCCTCCTTGGGGGGAAAAAGCGAACGGATAAACAGCAGGAGATGTGCGCAAATTCCGGAGTTGTTCTATGCCCTATTACGAAGGCGGGAAAGCAGATGAAAACCCTAACGAGGCTGCTCATAACGGTTAATACGAAGAACAGTGGTTTGACTTAACCCACACACAGAGCAATGTCCTGGATATGCGACGGCTTATTGGTCTCGTTGAACGGGAATCAGATCAAACTGGAATCGGTCTTGCGGGCAGCGGAAGATTCCGCAGGTGGCGGCGTTGAATCGAAGTCGGTCATTAATAAGAAGAAGAACGATTCGAGAAGAGCCATGCATCTACGCTGTTAAATTCAGCTTTGTGAACGCATCCGGCCCTGCTTTCTCCAGGATTTTTCCTGGCTTCGTTTCTTTCGCCAATTGGCAGTTCAACTCCGCCCCCAGAAGCATGAAAAAACCTGTCCAGTAGAGCCAGATCATAAGAGCAATTGCAGCACCGAGCGTCCCGTAAGTTCTATTGAGGTTGGCAATATTTCGAAAATAGAGGCCCAGCCCGTAGGAAATGCCGATCCAGCACGCTACCGAGAGGATGGATCCAGGCAGAGTACTGAGAAATCGTTGCTTGACGTTGGGAGCCATGAAATAAAGTAATTCGACCGACAGAATAGTAAAGCCCACGGCGACCAGCCAATGAATATAAGGCCAAATGATTGCAAATAGCCACGACATATGGAGATGCCGGGCCAGCCACTCACCAAAGTCCGGTCCCACAATCATGACGCCCAGAGCGACCAGCAACAAGAGGCCGATCATAAACGTGAGCCCAATGGCTAGCGGCCGAGTCCGCCAAAACGGACGAGTCTCTTCCACTTCGTAAGCAATATTCAATGCTTCAATAGTCGCGGCGAACCCGCCCGACGCAGTCCACAGCGTGCCCAGGATTCCAAAGGAGAGAAAGGTGCCACGGTTTGGAGAAATCACGTCCGAAATTACCCTGTGAATAAGAATCATTGTGTCCCTGGGAACAAAGCTCCCCATGAGTGCAAATGCTTGATCGAACAAATCGCGAATAGGAAGATAGGCAAAGATGGCGGCGACCAGGATCAAGGCAGGAAAGAGAGATATCACAAAGTAATAGGACAGCGCAGCCGCCATTTGCAAGGTGTGTTTGCTATGAATATCTTCGATTGCGCGTGAAATTGCGCTCTTGAGTCCATGAAGGGTCACATAGGGTTAGATGCCAAGCCCCGTCTTACAACCTTTCCCGCCATCTGAAAACTAAGCTTTTCCAGAGTTGCCTTAAGGTCGCCTCGAACCGTTCGACGGTCATCGGCTAGTAGTGTCGGATGGGCATATAAGAGTTCACCCTCACAATTTCAGGACTTGGCCTCAAATCGGGACTCAACATCAAAATCAAAAAAAAGACTGGAGCGACCGTGACTAGGGCTCTCCTTGTGCTGGATCCACAAAGCATCCTATGCTGTCAATCTCTCTTCGGGGAACACGATCTGGCCATGTTGACGCGCGTGCTGGCGCTGGGCTCCCAGAGCTCTTTCCTTCCTGCCTACCGCCCGTTCCAGTTCTCTATTAATACGCCACACCGCGGCATGTCGCCTCTCATTGAACGCATCGAGCTGCGCTGCTGTCAGTTCCAACAGATGCTGAAGAGCAACTTCAACCTCTGCATCCACTTGCAAGCACTCTTCGCAGTGAATCACATCCATTCCGCAATCGATGCAAGTGCAGCATAGGGTGGATGCGCAGACTTACGCAAAGTTGCGCCATCGATCTTATGTCGATCGATATCTCGATTCCTGCCGATCGTCTCAGCGAAACTCTGCAACGTGTAAAGCAGACCGCGTTGATCGGACCTCCAAGCGCCGAGGTCTATGCTTGATCTCGACGCGCGGACCCTGGCGGCGCTGGCACGTATGCTTCTTGGGGAAGAGCAATGCAAACCTGCCAAACGACAAGGCCAAGGGTAGATGGGGTAGGTGGGTCGTAACGACCGAAACGGACCTCAAATAGAGAAGTTAAGGTGAATAACAAGCCGGGTGCGATGTAGCGTAAGGCCCGACTAGACTGCGGCTCTATCGAAATGATCCACGCATAGCCGCGGGCTCATTTTGCAAGCGCCTTCAGCCCACTTTGAGGTGTCTGCGGTAACACAAACTACAACTTACCAGCCTTTTACCTCTCCTTTTTCCAACTCACTCAGCGATTGAAACATTTCGAGAAAATGCCTGCCACAGAGACTCAGTCGCCGAATGATTCCAGTCGAAGCTTTGATCGTCAGAATTCGATAGGGCACGGCCCCACACTCATCGCACGGACCGTCTCTTGTCGAATTCAGCCAGGTGGGCTCGCAATTCACGATGCGTTCGTCTTGAAACAGATTTGTCATGAGATGCCGCTCCTTCCCTACGCCAATCAACCCTTCCCGGAACCTTATTTGCAGAATCTTATGAGTGCCTTTCGTCGATAAGAGCTCAAGAAGCCTCTTTCATACGGGCTTGTAAATGACCTACGCTAGCCAGGAAATGGCATTTGATGGAATGGACATACTCGTCGACAATCCCACCTCACAACGTTCAGAGTTGAAATGAGAGGCCAATTCGCTGAGATGCGATGAGAATCCTGGTAGTCTCTAACAAAGCAGGGCACTCTGGTATCACGCTCCTTAAGCAAGCATCCTGATCTATCGGAATCGACGGAATCAGATCGCTCCCGGTGACGGAAGCTTCGACTGCGCTCTCCTAATAACGCTTCTACCAACTCAAGGAATGCTCCAGGATCGCAGGAATCAAGATTGTGTTCCGCTATCGCAAGAGGCGCATCATGCGGCCTCAGCAGGGCGAGTACGGCGGTGTCATGAACCGTCTTCAACTTCGCGATGATTCTTTCGGCATCCTTCTGGGGAATGGGATGCCCCACTACAACCAGGTCAAATGGTTTCGCGCATGAAATCCGCACCGCATCCGAAAGCCGCTGGATGGAAGTCACACAAAATCCCCTGGATTCGAGCAGCAACTGTCTCGTTAGAAGCAGCCGTTCATCGTACGAAATTGAAAGTATCCGCGCCCCCATTAGGCGAGTGTAGCGCGCGCAATTGACGCTCAGATGCGACAAAAAGCGACACTCGCGTCAGGAGCAAATCGTGGGATTTCTTAGAGGCATTCAATCTTAGCTGTGTCTCAAAGCTCGTAAAGAACTCTTCAGTTCAGCCAGTCTGGGACCATTACTATTGATTTCGGCGCGGAAAAAACGCGGCGAGCGCATTGGGGGAATAGCCATTTTCGCGTTATCGGGAAAAGGAACTGGCCATCACTTGAACCTATAATGGGGAGGAAAAATCGACTATGTCTACTTTACAGATACTTTACAGAGATGCGTCTTAAAGACTTTGGGTGCTTGAATCGCAAGGACGGATCGTCCGAGAGGCTGCCCACTACGCCTTTGTCCCTTGAGACGATTTCTTCTTTCGGCGACCTGGAGTGACGCGTGTGACAGAAATATCAATTGGAGCACATATTTTTTCGAGTCTGGCAATACCCGCAATCAGCTTGGTTAAATCGCCTCGTTGGCTTTCCCTCAGACGAACAAGTTCAGCCCGCAGAAGCCTTGCCTGCTGGATGGATTCGACAAGAGCACCCCGAAATAACAGTTGTTCGTTCGACTGCCGGACAGCGAATCCATGAGCTTGCGCGGCCTGAACCCAAACATCAATGTCCCGAGCATTGGCGATAACAGGTGAGCGCGAACCATCCTTGATACGGCGCACCGGAAGGCCCACTTTCTCCCAGCGCTGTACCGTACGAACGGCCCTCCCAAGATACGTGGCGATCTCTTTCCAGGAGTTTAGAAGTCCAACCTTCTCTCGAAGAGCATTCATCTCGACTAACTCCTATTAAAATTATATGTTAGCGTCCGCTTTGTCCAAAACTGGCACACAAATCGAAATCAATCGGGAATGCAGAGGGGCACGCCTTAGAAGCGAGTTATCAAAGCGCTATTTTTACAGGTCTGTTTTGCAGGAGGCCTTGATTTCTGCTTCCTTGGAAATTGGGAACTTCTCGCACAGGGGCGCTGGTGTTTACCTATGAAGCGAACAAAGTCGAGCAAAGCCAAAAAAACATCAAAAAGCAGCGCAACCCTCATTGTGGCCGGCCAGCGGCGCGCGCTTAATTCATCGGGCGAAACTTCAGCCCTTTTGCCCAGGCCAGATGCACCTGCATTCCCAGTGGTTGGCGTGGGAGCATCAGCCGGCGGACTTGAAGCTTTCACCCACCTTCTGAGGGCTCTGCCCGAAAATCCAGGAATGGCTTTTGTGTTAGTGCCACATCTCGACCCTACTCACGAAAGTGCTATGACAGAACTACTTTCGCGGGCAACTCGGATGCCGGTATTTCAGGTTCAAGATGGCATTCGATTAAGGCCAAACCAAGTTTATGTGATTCCTCCGGGTCAAGACATGACCATATCCGATGGCGTGCTGCGTCTTGCCAGGCGGGAGCGTGCGGGGCTGCACATGCCGATCGACACATTTTTTCGCTCGTTGGCTGCGGATCTGCGAAGCAATGCTATCGGTGTGATTTTGTCGGGTACGGCTTCGGACGGAACACTCGGCGTAGCCGCCATCAAAGATGAAGGCGGGATTACACTCGCGCAAGATTCCAAATCGGCCAAGTATGACGGCATGCCCAATAGCGCGGTTGCGTCAGGATGCATTGACCTGGTCTTGCCGCCCGAAAGAATTGCCGAGGAAATTTCGCGCATTCGCCACCACCCTTATGTAACGGACCCGCAATTGGATAAAGGCAAGCCATCGGCGCCAGACCGGCAAGTGCTCATATCGCGCATCTTTCGGTTGCTCAAGCAGGTTTGCCGAGTGGATTTTTCCGATTACAAGCCCGCTACCATCCGTCGGCGCGTCTTGCGCCGCATGGCCCTACGGCGTATCGAAGACCTGGAAGCTTATACAAAGTTTCTTCAAGAAGACCGAAACGAAGTTGAAGCGCTATACCAGGACATTTTGATCAACGTCACAAATTTCTTTCGCGACCCGGGAACCTTCGATGCCCTGAGGGAAAGGGTTTACCCGGATATGCTACGGGACCGAGCCACCAGGGAAACAATACGAATCTGGGTGCCTGGCTGCTCCACGGGCGAAGAGGCGTATTCTCATGCTATTTCCCTTTTGGAGTACGTGACCGAGGTACGAGCCGATGTATCCGTCCAGATATTTGGCACCGATTTATCCACTCCTGCGATTCAAAAGGCACGGGCAGGAATTTATAAGGAAAGCATCCGCACCGACGTCTCCGCCGAGCGCTTAAAACGATACTTCAACAAAGTCGACGGCGGGTACCAAATTAGCAAATCGGTGCGAGATATTTGTGTTTTTGCCAACCAAAACGTTTTTAACGACCCGCCTTTCTCCCATATCGACATCGTGAGCTGCCGGAATGTGCTCATTTACCTGAGCCAGGCCCTGCAAAAAAGGGTTGTTCCTATTTTCCACTACGCATTGCGGCCGGGCGGCTTCTTGATGGTTGGCAATACCGAAGGGTTGGTCGGAACCGGAGCGGATCTGTTTGAGCTAGCCCACAAAAAATGGAAAATTTATCGTAAGAAATCCGTTCCCTCTCCGGTGCTTTTTGGGATCCATCCCGAGCACTTCGATGGACGAGTTGCCGATGCTGAGACGATTCTGCCTTCGGCTAAGCCAGAACAGCTTACAAGGCTCCTCGATCCGCAACGTGAGGCTGACCGCCTTTTGTTGAGTCGATACGTTCCAGCATCCGTCTTGATCAGTTCCGATCTTGAGGTTCTACAGACCCGCGGGCCCGTGTCCCGTTATCTGGAGTTCCCATCGGGGAAGGCCACCTTAGATCTGATGAAAATGATTCGGCCAGGCCTCTTTTTCGAAGTACAAACCGCCATTGAGGCCGCCAAGGCCGGCGGATCGCCGATTCGAAAAGAGCACTTGCAGGTCGAATCCGAGAGCGGCTTCAGAGCTGTGAACCTGGAAGTGATTCCATTCCAGGCAAACCCGCGTTCCACCCAGAACCTACTAGTTGTGTTTGAAGCCGGCCCCGCCGATAGCCAACGCCCCATCAAAAAATCGGAACCCGCGCAGAATGAAAAGCAGGATGCACGGGATAAATTGATTGCTCAACTGAGGCAGGAGCTCAACGCAACGAAAGAATATCAGCAATCCATTATTGAAGCGCTCGAAGCCAGCAACGAAGAGCTGCAGTCTGCCAATGAGGAGATTCAATCCGGCAACGAGGAACTGCAAAGCACCAACGAAGAGCTTCAGACATCCAAAGAAGAGCTGGAGTCTGCGAATGAGGAACTCAATACGGTCAATGAGGAGATGCAGCACCGCAACTATCAGCTTGCCCAAACAAACAACGACCTTCTAAACCTGTTGGCTAGCGTGAATATTCCCATTCTGATGCTTAACTCCGATTTGAGCATTCGGCGGTTCACACCCAAGGCCGAGGGGTTATTCGGCATCGGCCCCACCGACATAGGTCGGCAATTGCTTAGGGTGAACCTCAAACTTGAGATACCGCAGTTCGAGGCGATGATGCTCAACGTGATGCGGGACTCTACCTCGCGCCAGCGGGAATTCCAGCACGAGGGCAAATGGTACCGATTGCGCGCCACGCCGTATCGAACGTCTGACAACAGCATCGAAGGCGCGGTAGCTGTTATCTACGAGATCACTGACGTCAAGCGCGAGGGCAGCTCAACAAAAGCTCTGGGGGCAAAAAAACGCCCCAGGACGACGTAAAGACCGACGACTTAAAGACGATTTAAGGACGACTTAAGAAGATTTCCCTTCGGTTATGCGCCAAGAAGGATAAGACGGGATGGAGGTTACAGAAAGGTATTGAAGACAAATGAAGGACGGGCGAGTCACCGCTTAAAAACTTGGTGACAAAGAATTTTTCTTGGCCTTTTACGAAAACAAAGAATGGCGTACCTCGGCGCTATCTGCCAGAGACTACTCTGCGGCCCTCCTGCAACTCACGAATCCTTATTCTGCGTCGAACAGGCGGGTGGGTTGCATTCCCCTCTGGAAACTCATCTCCCCAGTTCGGGGAATCAAGCCAACCGAAAAGGAGAGCGGATTTACATGCAATCGCTCCACTTGCACATTGCATCTACGGTTTTTCTGCTATCTTCAATGGTGTCTTTCGTGCAGCACTATCAACAAAAGAACCTCATTTCCAATGTATCTGACAAGGCCACAACCCCAGATTCGCGCTTGAAGAACGCGTGGGGGCTGGCTGCGGGGCCCTCAACCTTTTGGTGCGTCGCTCGCAACGGAGACGGCTCCGCCATCACCTACGATGGCGAAGGTAATTTAGGCCCAGCCAGCGTGATGATCCCCGCGGCCCCAGGTCATTCCGGCCTGTCCACTCCCACTGGAATCGTGTTCAACGGCAGCCGTGATTTCGAGCTTGCGCCGGGTCAACCTGCCCTCTTTGTTTTTGTGACGGAGGATGGCACGATCTCCGGTTGGAATCCAAACGTAGATCCCAGCAATGCGGTTCTAAAAGTAAACGACTCTCCCGATGCTGTCTACAAAGGCGTGACCATCAGTGAATTCAACGGGCATCGGTTTCTCTATGTGGCAAATTTCCGCTCCGGCCACATCGAGGTTTACGATTCAAACTTTCACCGGGCCTATCTCTTGCAGCACGATTTTGCCGATGACCGGATTCCTCACGATTTTGCTCCCTTCAATATCCAAGCGATTGGGCGGAACTTATACGTAATGTACGCCAAGCAGGACTCCGAAAGACATGCCGGCGTGGCCGGCTCCGGAAATGGCTTTGTGGATGTCTTTAATCCAGAGGGTCGCCTTCTTGCCCGCCTGCAACACGGCCCTTGGTTCAACTCACCCTGGGGCGCCACGATGACGCCTGGTAATTTTGGTGAATTGAGCCACGCAATCTTAGTTGGCAATTTCGGCAGCGGCACGATTGCGGCATTCAATCCTTTGACTGGCCAATTCATAGGAAACATTCGCAACGCGATGGGCGGACCGCTAACGATCGATGGTCTTTGGGCGCTTCAGTTCGGGAACAACACCCAAGCTGGATCGGCATTGACCATGTTCTTTACCGCGGGGCCATCAAAAAAGCAAAATGGATTGTTCGGGACGTTGACACCGATTCCCTCTGAGCTAAATGAAGATAACGAACCGTAGCAACATTTAGGGCTGCCAGCCGTAAATTCAAGGCCGGTCTGGCATCGATTTACCTTACACCGGCAGCCCGTTCCTGGCTTGCTCAAGCCTAATCCCACATCATCGAAAACACATAGTTTTGAGCTGTAGATCTGTGCTTGGAGTCTAGCGAATTCTCGTCTTTTTGCGCTTGATCACACAATAGCCCGATTATTTGCCTTTTGTCTTAAATCTGCCAATTTGGCTCTTCGCGTCAGTTCCGGTTCCTTCTCCTTGGCTTGAATCAACAAGATAGAAATACGTCGTATTCGGCTTTAAGTCTTTCAGGTGGACGCGGTGGTTTTGGGCGGTGCTCTTCTCATTGTCCGCATACGGCGATTCAGAGGTCTGGTTCAACTTACTTTGGTCGATTCCATACCGCACGATCGAGCTCCCGCCTGTATCTGTCGTCCAGGCAATGACTGCCCATGTGTCTCCGATCCCCTCCACCACGGGACCACTCACGATTTTCTCGGCCGCAGGTTTTTGAGCTACCATCGGAAGCGCGAGTGCCAAAGTAAACAAAACTCTCAACAGCCTGGTCATATCCATTCTCCTCGAATTCATGTGCGTTTTTGAGCGCCGGTGATTCCACAGCGACCTAGAACCGAATCACGGGGCCGATCGTGATTTTGAGATTATTATTCGCTCCCCTATCGAAATAGATCTCATCCCCGATTTCGGCGCGAACACCGAGAATGCCGGCGAAAGCTTCAACCCCACCACCCGGATATAAAACGCCGTTCAAATCTGTATTCGACAAAACGGTCGGAAACGAACCAAACGTTACAGCTCCCGGAGTTACGCCGAAACGGACAAAGCCGCCCTTGAGTGTGCCGTATACGCGCCACGGGCCTCGACTTCCGACAGTGAATTGAGGACCCGCGAGGAAGTGAGTGGCTCGGAAATTCGTCCGAATCGGATTCGTCAGCCCGCCGACCGTGATCGTGGCTGTGCGTTCAAAATCATACGCACCCTCCACCTCTAGCGCGACGTGCGGATGCACGTTGAAGCTTACGCGCCCACCCACACCGAGCATATTGAGATCATTTGCGTTGTGAAATCGAAAATAGTCCGCAAAAACGCCTACTTCGCCATTGTTCTGCGCGAATGCCGAAGAACCGCATAAAAACAGAATGCAAGAAAAAAACAGAGTAACTCGCCGATTCATAGTGCCTGATCTCCTGAAACTAAAAATCTAAGACGAATGAGCGCGCTCTTCCGTCGGATGCTGCTCTGAATAATTCGGGTTGACATCGGTATCAAAAACGGATTGTCAATCTTAGGTGGCTCGGTGAGCCGGAACATCAGGCAAGCCAATTGCGATGGCTAGTTGCGGCTCACGGCTCTTGCACAGCTAGATTTCTTTCATTGTCTTTACAAGATTAGATAGGAGCATCGGGCCAAAATAGTGCCATGTTCCATGCTGGCGTAACTTGACGCTTGCGCCAGGGCCTCCTTGAGATCGCCGGAAACATCTTCTTGTTAGACGCCACAACTTCAGCTATGAAAAGTCCATTATCTAAAGGACAAAATCATGAAATGGATTCTTGCTTTCTTGTCAATCGCCTATGCTGGGCTCTCGTTCGCCCAAAACAACCAAAATTCAGCTCCTCCCAATCAGAGTACCTCCCCTGCTCAAACGGCTCCCGGTAACCAAACGAAGCCTTCAACCAATACCGGGGGTGTGCCGGCGATTCCACAACAAACGAGGGACCAAGGCACACCGGGACAGACAACACCAGGACAAACAACACCGGTTCAGCCACAAACGCCGCCCAGCCAAGCGACTCCTGGAGCCGTGCCCTCCCCTTCACCGATGCCGTCCCCGGTAGAACAGTCGCCGGCGCCAGCTCCCACACCGTTCAACACAACGCCGCTGCCTTCCACATCGCCATCACCCACCGCAACGCCTCCTCCGTGGGGGTCAATCTAAGACCGGTGGCGGAAACAACGCTTGCACTGAACGAAGACTTAGCTCCGACGATTGGAGACCTCAGCCTGAAGACTGAAGACAAAAACGAGTATGAAGTCGGATAGCCTTTAAGGCCTCGAGATCATTGGAGAGGGTGCATCCTCGGCGATGGCCCTCACTTGCCTCGAGTTAAAACTGATCGACACTTCCAGTTCCATAGGCTGACGAGTGGCCATGGCATCAACATCGAAGGCTGTTCTCATCCAAATGAACAAATGGCAAGATCACGCCTTAAAACGCACGAGCAATTCAGTTCTCTTTGGGCGCTTGGCGGACTCAGGCCTCGTGAACTCTTCGAGGAAATCTGGCAGCGTATCAACCGCGATGATGTTTTGGGACGTTCGGGGCAACTCGCCTATAGTTTTTTTCTGGCAGCATTTCCACTCCTGCTATTTCTAATTTCGATCTTCGGTCTACTGGCCTCTCGTGGCACTGCATTGCGGACGCACCTTTTCGATGCGTTGGCGCAGGCCTTGCCGCCAGTGGCTTTTCAAATAGTATCGGAGACTATCCGCGAGACAATTCATTCAAGCAACTACGGCAAGACAGTATTTGGGGCTCTTTTCTTTCTCTGGTCGGCAACCAGCGCGACCGTAACCATGATCGCCGTTTTAAACGCCGCCTATCACGTTTATGAGTCGCGTCCGTGGTACAAAGTGCGCGCCATCGCGCTTTGCCTTACTTTCTGTTTATGCCTTTTGACGATTGTGGCGCTCACGCTCGTGCTCTTCGGGGACCAATTCGCCGAGTTTCTCGGCAGGCGAATTGGGATCGGCGTACTTGCCATTCTCGCCTGGAAGATTCTGCAATGGTGTTTCGCTTTCATGGCACTCTCGCTTTCATTTTCTCTGATCTACTATTTCGGACCGGATGTGAGAGAGCAACACTGGTACTGGATTACACCGGGATGCGTTTTGGGCGTTTCCTTGTGGTTCGCATCCTCGCTTGGGCTCAGGATTTACCTTCACTTTTTCAATAACTACAGCAAAACCTACGGGGCGCTTGGAGCTGTAATCATCTTGCTGCTTTGGTTCTATGTGACCGGCCTTGCTTTCCTGGTGGGCGGCGAGACCAATGCGGCCATCGAAAACACGGCCGCCGACCGGGGGCATCCGGAGGCGAAGGCGACAGGGCAAAGAGATATCGCCGCATAGCAAGCTTTCGACAGAAGGCTAGCGTCTATCCCCGGCTCAACGACTCCCATGCTAAGGGTTGGCCTTGAATCACTGATCCCTGTTATGGGAGCCGATTGCTCCTCAAAACTCGCTTATTTGGGAGGGGTCGGAGTGGGCTGCGATTTCTTGCCCTTTCCGAATACTTGGTTGAGAACATCGCCTAGCGGATTTTGTCCTTGCTGTGGTTGCGTCTTGCCTTTCGCACCCTGATCTCCCTGAGACTTGTTTACGCCCAACGAGTCTAATATTCCTTGAACGCCGCCTTTGGCGTTTTTGCCGCCAAGCAGCGACCCAACTCCCTTGGTTGTGGGCAACAGGTTTTGCAGTTTCATTTGCGCCATCTGCTGAACGTCGGGGGACACTTGCGGGTGCTGCATCCTTCCAGTCACCAGCACAGGCAGCACCAACTCGCCCTGATTATTCGCCAAAGCCGTGCTCATAAACCCGCCTACCTGACTACCACCGACCTGTTGACTGAGGGCTTTATTGAGGACTGCTGTAACCCGGAGGTTGAGCGTTTGGTCGGCAGCGTTAATGGTACCGGACGCAGATGTCGTGCCTCCATCGATGACCGCCTTTAGGTCATTGGTTTGGGCCACTCCGTTCTGAACATCAAAAGTGCCGGTGAGTTGGGCGATATTCGTGAAACCTTTTTGTGCCGCCGAGAAATTTCCCAGGAATCGTCCCACGGATGCCAATTCGTGCAGCAGATCGACATTCATGAGCTTTCCATTGACCATGTTAATGCCCAACTTTCCATTCAGGTTGCGAGTAATGTCTTCCGCCGATGTTGAACTGAAGCGGGCATTGATGTTTGCATTCAGCAAACCATAAAGAACATCTTTAACCGAGGATACCGAGGAAAGCAGTTTATTGGCATCGACTTTAGTCGTTGCAAGATTGACCGTATACACAGGCTGCACCGGTCTCATGTCCACGACCACGTTTCCACTCTCACCACCACCGTATAGATCGGCGGTGAGCGGGGCCATTGTTATCAGGCCGTGGTCCAAGGCGACCTTCGAATGAACATTGGTGAGCAGGAGGTTGTCATACTGTATCGTGCCGACATTGATTGCACCGGTTCCCGTCATCTTCGTGATCGGACTAGGTCCTGCGCCGCCCGAACGCTGCGTGGGCATTGCCTGCCCGTTAGTTTTCTCCGCGTTAGCTTTCTCAATCACCTGCCAGAAGCTCTGCTCCCTGGCGCTTTTCACCGGCCCCGGAGCAGTGGCAAATATCTGGCGCAGTTCGGCAACGTTGACCTTGTCCGCGCTTAAGGTGAATTGGATCTGAGGCGCGCCGAACCCCTTCACCAGCACCGATCCCGACGCATTGGTTTGTCCGACTGCTGCCGACAGGTTTTCGAGAGCCGCTGAATTCTGGCTGAACCGAATATCGGAATTGCGTATTTGCAAAGGCTTGGTCATCGCTTCCGATTTGATCCACGCGTTCTGAATTTTCCCGGAACCACTGAACGCCATAGCGGAAAGATCTTTTGCTGGTCCCTGGGCTTGGGCATTTAGAACCAGCGCGCCATCTCCGGACACTCCTTGCGCGGCGGACATACCCATTGCTTGCGCAATATGAATGAGTTCTCCGATACGTCCGTTTGGAACGCGCAGAGTAGCATTCAGGGTTGGTTTCGGCGTAGCGTATTGCCCGATCGTAAAGGCGCATGCAACGTTCGTAGAGCCTGAACTGGCAGTAAACTCATTGGAGCGAATGGTGTCCGGCGTCAGTGCCAGGTCTACAAGCGGCACCTTCACTTCTCCTGGAATCTTCGGGCTTTTGATCGAGAGGTCTCTCGCGGATAGCTGTCCGTTCAGGACGGGCCGATCCATTCCTCCATGGGCCTGTAGATTCGCGCTCACCTCTCCAGCCACATTCATATCCGGACCAAAGGCCAATCCAAATTTAGAAGCCAGACGGGCCAACTCTTCGATCGGAGCATTGGTCGTAACGAGATGCGCATCAATCTCAACAGGCGTCGCCTGACTCTTGATTGTTCCGGTCACGCTCGCTGGAATTGACCCGAATCTGATGTTCCCTTTTTGAATATGGTACGTCTTGTCGTTGAGATCCGATGTAATTGCGTAATCGAGCGTTAGGAGTTGCGCCACGTCCATGCCCTGGACTCGGCCCTTCTCGAGGCGAAGCAAGCCTTCTGATGCAATTTTTCCCGGACCGTTCCTAACGTCCGCTTCGCCAGAAAGCTGCCCATCAACATCCTTCAATGCATCCGACTTCAAGAACTGTCGAACATCGGAGATCGCTACGTGGTCCAAACGTACCTTTCCATCAAAAGGCGCGGTCGCAAGGTCGGCTGTTCTGAAAGGCCCGCCGTGTCCATCGAGAGTAGCGGATTGTTGGCCGCTTCCTGCAAAATGAACCGCGGCCTGGATCGTAAACGGACTATCGGGCGCAAAATCCGTAAGCTTTACATCAATGTGATCGTAGACGGCCCGAGGAGTGTGTGCTTGCAGGTCTGTAACCCCCAGTTGGCCATCTTTAATGACCAGACTGTCTAGGGCGAGTTGTGTTCCTGGCGTGCTAGTCGGGGCTTTCTGATCTGCCGGCGGCGGGGGCCCGCCTGCCTTGCTCTGTGTGGCTACCGATTGCTCCGTCGTCTTACCCAGAGATGCAAAATTCCATATTCCTTGTGAATTGCGAAGCAGCTCAATTCGAGGACGGACCAGTTCTAGAGATTTGAGTTCAATTTTCCTTTGCAATAGCGGCCAAAACTTTACGCTGACAAATAATGTCTCGACACTCGCAAACTGAGCACCGCGGTCAAAATTCCTATCTTCAGCAATCACCGCATTTTCAACGCTAAAAGAGGGTGGAAAGACTCGAAGTCCCATGTTGCCAAGCGACACTTGACGTCCCAAACGACTCTCAAGCTGCGCCTGGATGACCCCGTGGTAACGGTTCACATCGATCAGGTGAGGCGCAATGAGGGCAAACGCCAGCAAAATAACAACGAAGACCACCGCGGCTATGCCTAGCTTCCGCATAAATTCCTTCCCATGAATTCCTTCCCACGACTGGTAATTGATTAGAGGCTGGAAGTAGAAAAAGGGGTTCCCCGTGGCGCAACTGCGGGCCAACGCCTGGCGCATTTTGACGCCTGGCGCATTTTGACGCCTGGCGCATTTTGACGCATCTCCCTCTTGAGAGGGCAACCGAGAACGAAATGGAGCCGTTCAAAATCTGCTTCCACGAATTCTTGGCCCTGAAGTCCAGCACAAAATGTTGCACCGATAGCTGATGTTAGCGTTACGATTCGCTTTTATTGCATCTGCGGCTGCGGCCAAAGACCAAAGACCAAAGACCAAAGACAAACGAATAAACGGTAAACGACAAAAGGCGAATGGCGCCCATGCATGCTGGTGCCGTCGTGCGCCCAATTGCACCAGTTTTTTCTGGAAGTAGGAAGCTTCATCTATCGATGATCCATGATCGATGATCCGTGTGGATTTACAGGCTTTGCTGTATTCAGCTTTGCGGCTGGCTCTGCTATGGTTTGACTGCGTATCCATTAAAAACAGCGCCAAGATTCACTTGAGAGTCTTGGTCTGTATGACGGTGGGTGTGATTGACCCGGTTTATGAAAAAACAGATCCTTCTCGTCGATGACAATGCCGTCATCCGCAAATACTTACATGCCCTCATTGAGCAGCGGTCCGAGTGGGGTATCTGTGGTGAGGCAGTGAACGGGGCCGACGCACTTCTCAAGATTCAGAGCCTTCAGCCCGATCTTGTTATATTGGATCTTTGTATGCCGATCATGGACGGGCTGGAAACGGCGAAGCGTCTACTCCATATGAGGCCGGCATTGCCCATCGTGCTATTTAGCAGCTATGACAGTGACGAAATTCACCGGAAAGCAATGTCAGCCGGAATTCGCGAAGTTGTTTCAAAAGGAGATCCCTTTCATGTGCTGACGCAAGCGATAGAAAAGCTCTTATCGAGCCCGCCGCCTCCATGCAAATCATCAAGACCCTACCGCCGGCTCCAGCACTATTAGCATTCATTTGATACGCTTCGCGATCGCTTCAAACGAAGGAACCAGCCGAAAAAACGAATGGCCGAAATCTGGCAGCCACGCGGCAAGTTCTCGCTTAGATCGCCGAATTCTCTTTCTTGCCTACCCCCTAAGACTAGAGGCAGCGATCGCAGAAATTCATAGCTCCTGCTCAAATCGTTGCCATACGCTCTTCATTTTGGCAAGCGGCGTGGCAACGTAGGTTCCCTACTGGAAATCCTATTGAATGAATACCCTTCCGATAGCAAGAAGCTCGATGTTTTCATCCTGGTGAGGAAAATCGCACCACGTGATCCATTGAACGGATGACCGGATGACCGGATGAGCGGACGGAATGACACGTCAATACATTTGACTGGGAAAGGAGGGGTCTATGAAGAACCGATGCATCTACGTTGCCCTGCTGCTGTGGGTCGGCGCTTGGAGCGCGATGGCTCTGCAGCAAACGGAAGCATCTGCGCAGCAGAATCAACCCACATATCGCGTTACCATGGTCCCTCGGACCATCACTGCCATCAACTACGAACACCGCCAAAGCTCCAAGATCGACTTTCAGGGATCGCCATTGTTGCCTTTGGCGAAAGGGGTGGCCAGAGTGACCGGCGAGCAAGGCCGCACAGCCATCGACGCGGAATTTACCCGTCTTGAATCTGCCAGGAAATTCGGGCCCGAGTATCTTACCTATGTGCTTTGGGCGATCACACCCGAGGGAAAAACCAACAATCTGGGTGAACTGCTGCTGGATGGCGACCGCAGTAAACTTAAGGTAACCACGCCCCTTCAGACGTTCGGTCTCATCGTGACGGCAGAGCCTTACTACGCCGTTTCGGAGCCGAGCGACGCCGTGATCATGGAGAACGTAGTGCGCACGGAGACTCGGGGCACGGCACAACCAATTCGCGTAAACTATCGATCCTTCAGCCGGGGCCAATACAGCTATGACGTCGCTAGCGCAAGCCAATCGTATCCAAAATCAAAGGTCCCTCTTGAGATTGAGGAAGCACGAAACGCCATCGAAATCGCCAAGGCGGCTGGGGCCCAACAGTATGCCTCCGACCCATTTATCAAAGCAAACACGTCCCTTGCCGAAGCCGAATCTATTTTGAAGCACAAAGGCGACAAGAAAAAAGCCATCCAAAGTGCACGCGATGCCGTCCAGAATGCGGCGGACGCACAACGAGCCGCCATCAAGCGAGCTGAAGACGAGCAGGCTGCCGCCGCTTTGGCCGCGGAAACTCAACGCACTGCGAGAGCTCAGGCCGACGCAGCCGACGCGGCAGCTAAACAACAGCAAGAGCAGGCAACACGACAACAAGCGGAGCAACGGGCTGCACAAGAATTAGCCGCGCGCCAGGAGGCCGAGCAGCGGGCCCAGCAGGAGCAAGCTGAACGGCAACGGGCGGAACAACAGGCCCAAATGGAAGCTCAAAAAGCGCAGCAAGAGCAGCAGGCTGCCTCGGAGGCGCAGCAGGCTTCGGCCCGCGCCGAACAGGAGAAGCAGCAGCTTCGCGCCAACCTTTTGCAGCAGTTTAATCGCATTCTGCCCACCACCGATACTCCGCGCGGCTTGAAGGTTAACCTGGCTGACGTGCTTTTTGAGACCGGCAAATACGACTTGCAGGCCACTGCGCGTGAGGCTCTGGCAAAGCTTTCCGGTATTGTCGCGTCTCATCCCGGCCTGAAGTTGCAGGTGGAGGGATACACCGACATCGTCGGCGATGATGCTTACAATCTGACGCTCTCAGAAAATCGTGCGAATTCTGTTCGAGCTTATCTGGTCAATCAAGGCGTCGATCCAAGCGCAATCGCTGCAACCGGGTATGGCAAATCGAATCCTGTGGCGAACAACGATACAGCTTGGGGCAAGCAACAAAATCGACGTGTCGAAATCATCATTTCTGGAGAGATCATTGGCATGCCGATTGGCCGATAGAATCCGCGATGAGGCCGGAGCTTGTGCTAGCTCCAGCCTTTTCTGGAAGGAAGATTGCCTGTGCGCCCCGACTCTTAGAGGTGTATGCCGCTATGTAGGACAAAAGCGTCAAGCATAAACGCTGTCAATTGGTCACGCTGATTGACAGAAAATGTCTAGACGCTGGCGGCTATCGCACGAGGAGGAGCCCCGATTGCCGCTTCTCCTCGGTGCTCTTTCAAGCAAGAACTTGCATCAAACGAGTATGAAGGTATTGAGAACTTTACGAGACTGCATCGGAACCGTGGTATTGGCGGCCGGAGCGTTGATGATTCTACGCTCGCTGCCTGACGTGAAGCGCTACATCCGACTCAGCACGATGTAAGGGCGACAAATATAAGACCAACGCGAGGATTGTTGGCGAAAATAGGCATGCAGCCCTCATTCACTGCAGTTAGACCCTTCCGATCATTACAAAGAGCCTAGTTTTTGGCGTTTGGCCTTCGGCTTTCAGCTACTCTACTCTCTGCACAAGATACCCAAATGGCTGACACAAACATCCAAAAGCAAAAATCGCAAGTTCAAGCGCCCTTGCCGGCCGCCCTTATCAGCGATCCGCGCACTACCGTAATCAGGTGCTCGGCGTCGATTGGATAAGTAAGAAACGCGGAGCCACCCACAATCTCCGCGTGGCCTCGAGCCGCTCCGGCGCTACTGGCCGTGTGAAAGATCACCGGGATGTCGCACGTTTCCGGAGCGCTCTTGATTCGCAAACATACCTCAAATCCGCTCACGTCAGGCAGATTGATATCCAGGACAATAGCATCCGGTTTGTGTTCCTTCGCCATGGCCAGAGCCTGAGTACCCGTTGCTGCAAAAACCACATGGAAGCCGGCCAATTCCAGGGTCTTGACCAATGCATAGGAATGGATTTGATTGTCATCTACGGCGAGAATGGTTGGCATCATGGTCGTTTTTCACACTGTAAGCTAGCATACGCTGTCGTGAAGGTTGTGGTTATAAGCCACCCTGTTGCGTTTGTCACCTAAGGTTCGCACAGCCTGGCCACAAGTCGTAGACGCGTCTACATTCGATGCACACAGGCGATAGGATGATCGCCCCTTCATGCTTTATTTTTTTATCCTATAGAAAGCCAAGTCTCAGGCTCTTTGCCAACCGTACAGTTAAGAGCCTACGTTATCAGCCGAAGTTTTGGGCGTCGAGTCAAGACTAAAATTGCATGTGACGCATCTTGGCGCATGTCCCTTGCGTTTCACTCCCGTAACATTAACACAAGCATGCCCGAATCTTGCCACGCAAACTGCTGGATATTCGGGAGACGATAAAAGTAAAAATTACTACGGCCACATCGGCGTGACCAGAGCACTTTTAAGCTGCTCTACTCTGGATTTCTCCGCATCGGGATAGAGTAATTTCCGAGTCAGATTCGGATAGAGTGAAAGTTCGAATGCAACAACGAAGAGCTCTGGCCCCAAACCCCAGGAAAAGGAAGAGGAGCCAGCCCATGAGCAAGATAGCCGAAGTTCTCGAGAAACATGAAGCTGAAATTCTAAACGACTGGATCAACGATCAACTATCGGGAATCAGCCGTCGCGATCTGATCAGTGAGACCGAGTTGAAAGCACAGTCCACGGCATTTCTACGGGAGATGTCGAAGGCGGCCATTGCCTCCGGCATCGACACTAGCAATGGTGCTTGGAGCAATGTGCGCAGTATGCTCAACGACATTTCGACAAGCCGGGCGACCCAGGGATTCACGCCCACAGAGACCGCCACCTTCGTGATGTCGTTGAAGCAGCCCTTGATACGTCGCTTGCGCAAGGAAGCGGCCGGCAATGCCGATCACCTGTTTGAAGAGCTTTGGAACTCGAACCTGCTCATCGATCGCTTGGCCTTATACACAACCGATGCCTTCATCAAGATCAGGGAGCAGATCATCGCCCGGCAGCAGGAAGAGATGCTGGAGCTCTCCACGCCGGTGGTGAAACTGTGGGACGGGATTTTGGCGTTGCCCTTGATCGGGACGCTTGATAGCGCCCGCACCCAGGTTGTGATGGAGTCTCTTCTGAACGCGATTGTAGAAACGAATTCGCTGGTCGCGATTATCGACATTACCGGTGTGCCCACCGTGGACACGCTGGTGGCCCAACATCTGCTCAAGACCGTGACTGCGGCGCGTCTGATGGGCGCAGAGTGCATCATCAGTGGCGTGCGCCCGCAAATTGCACAGACGATCGTTCACCTGGGGATTAACCTGGTTGATGTGATTACCAAGTCTAACTTGGCGGATGCTTTTGCGCTGGCTCTCCAGCGCAGTGGAAGGGCGGTGGTGCGGCAAAACCGTCACAACGGTGCGGATGAAACGCCCACTGGCGCCGGCAACAACGTCCTGGAAGAAAATCATGCGGCCAGAGGAAGCAGATCCTGATGGAGCGCATTCCGATTCTTCGAATTGGCGGTTTAGTCCTGGTGAGTATTCAGGTGGACATGCACGACGAGATGGCGATGGCCCTGCAGGATGACTTGACGCAGCGCATCGCCGACTGGGGATCGCGCGGCGTGCTCATCGACATTTCATCTCTTGAGATAGTGGATTCATTCATTGGCCGCATGTTGGCCAATACCGCCGCCATGGCTCGCATTCTTGACGCCGAAACCGTGTTGGTTGGAATGCGTCCCTCCGTCGCCATAACCCTGGTGGAATTGGGAATGGGACTGCAAGGTGTGCGCACGGCGCTCAACGTGGAGGCAGGCATGAAACTCCTCCGTCAGACGGTGGGGACCTTCGGTATGGATGCGAGCAATGGAAACTACAAAACGTGAAACCAAGGTTATCCAATCATCCGCGGATGTGGTGATAGCTCGGCAGGCTGTCCGCGCCTGGACACTAGAGCTCAAATTCGGATTGGTGGATCAAACCAAGATGGTTACCGCCGCCAGCGAACTCGCTCGCAATACCCTGGAGCACGGTGGCGGCGGCAGCATGACGATGGAACTGATCAACAATGGCGTGCGCAAGGGGCTGCGGTTGATTTTTGAGGATCGAGGGCCGGGCATACCTAATATAGAAAGGGCCTTAGAAGACGGATTCACCACAAAATCCGGGATGGGCCTGGGCTTGGGCGGAAGCCGGAAATTGGTCAACGACTTTGAAATTTCATCCAAGGCCGGTGAGGGAACGAGGGTAACAGTCACGCGATGGAAGTGACCAATTGCTCGCAACGCTCCCTCGTAATTCAAGATTTGAGCCAGGTGAGTGAAGCTCGCCGCATCGCTCAATCCATGGCTAACGATCTGCAACTCAACGAGATCAGGCGCGGCCAAGCTGGGATCATTGTTACCGAAGCCGCTCGCAACGTCTTCTTGCACGGCCGGGGTGGAGAAATTGTTCTTTGTCCTTGGACCGACAACGAAGGCGGAGGCCTCGACATTGTCGCTATCGATAAAGGGCCGGGAATGGAAGATGTCGCTCGTTGCCTCCGCGACGGATATTCAACGACGGGCACATCAGGAAACGGCCTGGGAGCAATATCCCGGCTCGCCGATCGCTTTGAGATTTGGAGCGCGGCGGGCCAGGGTACCGCTATTCTGGCTCGAGTCTTAAACAAACGGAATCCCTCCCCGGATAGTTTTCTGACCGGCACGATCTCCGTGCCGATAACGGGCGAAACCGAATGTGGAGACAATTGGGCGGAACTTCACACCGTGGACCGCAGCGTGTTCATTGTCACCGATGGCCTCGGACACGGCAGGGCCGCGGCTGAAGCGTCACGGGAAGCCATCAAAGTCTTTCGTCAGGTCCCCGAGTTGAGTCCGGAAAAGATGCTTCTGCGGATCCACAACGCTCTCAAGAGCACGCGGGGTGCCGCCGCGGCCATCGCCGAGATAGACATACCGCAACGCCAAATACGCTACGCTGGCGTGGGAAACATCCTCGCGAGCGTATGGAGCAACGGGACGTCGCATAGCATGGCGTCGCACAACGGTACCTTAGGACACAACCTCCTCCGCGTTCAGGAGTTTTCCTATCTATGGCCGGCCCAAAGCATTCTCATCATGCACTCGGATGGCCTCAACTCGCATTGGGACTTGCGGCGTTATCCTGGACTGGCTTTCAAGCAGCCTAGGCTGCTTGCCGCTGTGCTCTATCGCGACTCCAAGCGTGGCCGCGACGATGCGACGATTCTTGTTTCTCGTGAATCTTCCAAATGAAGGTTTCTATAGAGCCATGCGCGAACTGATTCACAAAATGAGCTTGCGGGCGGAAAGGGACGTGGTGAAAGCGCGGCATCGCGCCCGCTATCTTGCAGCGATTCTTGGCTTCAATCAACAGGCCCAAATTCGCCTGGGCACGGCAACTTCAGAGATGGCGCGCAACGCGTTTCGTTATGCGAAGGCAGGCGCTGTTGAGTTCCTGATCGACTTCGAAACGCCGCAGCAACTTGTGATCTGCGTTACCGACAAGGGTCCGGGCATTCGCAACCTCCAGGAGATCTATAGCGGGCAGTATGAATCCCGGACAGGCATGGGCATGGGAATTGTCGGCACCCGGCGGCTCGTGGATTACTTTGACATCCAGACTGGGCCTGCGGGAACCGCGGTATGTATGAGCACCGATCTGCTCAAACGCGCACTCATCGAGCAGTCGGAGTTGCCGAAGATCGTGACCAGGTTCAATGCCCACGAGCCTGACGACCCCTTCGAGGAGGTCGAGCGTCAGAACCAGGAACTGCTGAAAACCTTGGGTGAGCTTCGCGAACGCCAGGAAGAATTGGCTCGCGTGAATCACGAACTGGAAGATACGAATCGCGGCGTTGTCGCGCTTTACGCGGAGCTGGATGAGCGCGCAGTGGAACTACGCCGCGCCTCGGACACGAAATCCAGCTTCCTTTCCAACATGTCCCATGAGTTCCGGACGCCGCTGAATTCTATCCTCTCTCTGGCGCACCTGCTTCTGCAAAGAATGGACGGCGATCTCACAGCGGAACAGGAAAAGCAGGTCGGCTATATCCAGCAGTCCGCTCAGGGATTGACGGATCTCGTCAATGATCTATTGGACTTGGCCAAAGTCGAAGCGGGCAAGATCGATATTCATCCCAAAAGGTTTTTGATTCCTGAGTTTTTTGGCGCATTACGCGGCGTGCTCAAACCGTTGCTGCAGGACAATTCAGTCAGCTTGATCTTTGATGACCCGGCGGGTCTGCCTCCGATGCGGACCGACGAAGGCAAGGTCTCCCAGATCCTGCGGAACTTTATTTCCAATGCGTTGAAATTCACCAGTTCAGGCGAAATCAGGGTCTCGGCTCGACTCGCCTCGGACGGCATGGTTGCTTTTTCGGTAAGCGACACCGGCATCGGTATTGCCATCGAGGATTCCGAACGGATCTTCGAAGAATTCACACAGATTGAAAGCGCCATGCAGGGCGTGCGGAAAGGCACAGGATTGGGCCTTCCACTCTCACGCAAACTAGCCCGGATGCTGGGTGGTGATGTGACTCACACCAGTGAACTGGGAGTAGGTTCCACATTCACCGCCACGATCCCGATCGTGTGTCCAGGGTTGAGCGAAGGCGAAGCCAAAGTGGAGATACCAACGCTCCTTCCGGGAAAGGGGCCGGTACTTCTGGTTGAAGATAATCGCGAGACCGCATTTCTCTTCGAGAGTTATGTTAAACGCTCCGAATTTGGAGTGATTCGCGCACACTCCTTGGAGGAGGCTAGGGCGGTCCTTAGCGATTTGCGGCCCCTGATCGTAATCCTGGATGTCATCATCGAAGGCGAACCCTCCTGGGATCTCCTTGTCGAATTGCAGACAAAGTACTCGCCACTGATCCCTGTCGTCGTCGTAAGCGTGACCACGGAAGCTCACAAGGCATATTCGCTGGGAGCGGCCGCCTTTTTGCAAAAGCCTGTATCGCCGGAGCTGCTCCTCGGCAAATTGCGCGAGCTAACGGCATCCGCCCGGAAAACTAAATTGTTGCTGATTGATGATGATGAAATCGCGCGTTACGTGCTGCGCAGCCTTTTGCCGGAAGCCGAATTTCAAGTTCTTGAAGCAGCGAGCGGGAAAGAAGGCCTCGAGATCGCCAGGCGCGAACACCCCGACATTGTGTTTCTCGACCTGCGAATGCCCGATATCAGCGGCTTCGACGTCCTGCGCGAACTCAGGTCCGATTCGCGGACGAAGAACATCCCCATCGTGATCCACAGTTCCTATGCAATCGGAAAAGAAGATCGGGAAAGACTAAACTACCCCGCCGTTTCAGTCTTCTCCAAGGACGCGGCGAAACAAATCGACGCCGCTGATCGGTTGCGAAAAATGATCGATTCAGTCATGAGTAGAGTTGAAACTACAGATACCGTCGCATCATGAATTGCTAGGCCTGGAAAAATCTATCCGAGCTTCTGAAGATTATGTGAGCTCTTGGTCATAACTCGTGATGGAGATGACTGCTCCCAAGCCCTACTCATTGGGGGCAAACATGATTTGCTTCAACTGATGGAACGCGGTTTGTTTGCGTAATGTTTGATCATACTCACGCTGTGAGAGCTTGACCTTGATTCAGTTGAGAATAAGGGTTACTCTGTCCAACCGATTGCACTTGGGAGATCTGTGGACATGTTTGTCGGCTCCAATCTGTCGTCGCAAACCATGAGCGAATCATCATTACGTGAGATCTACGTCAGCACGGATATAGAAACCGACGGACCGGTCGCGGGAAAACACTCCATGCTGAGCATTGGATCGGCAGCCTATCTGGCCGACAAAGAGCTGCTGGGAACGTTCTCCGCCAACTTGGAAACGCTGCCGGCATCGGTCCCGGATCCCAAGACCGCGGCTTGGTGGGCCACACAGCCGCAGGCGTGGTCGGCCTGCCGCCAAAATCCCGAAGCGCCTGCTGCCGCCTTGAAACGCTATGTTGACTGGCTCAACGCGTTGGGCGGACGGCCAGTGTTTGTCGGGTACCCGGCCGCTTTCGATTTTTCTTTCGTCTATTGGTATCTCGCCGAGTTCGCGGGGGAGAACCCATTCGGCTATTCGGTAATCGATATCAAGACCTATGCGATGGCATTGATGCGCAAACCATATCGAGCGTGCGGCAAGCAGTCCATGCCCTCGGAGTGGTTCGACCCCGTGCCTCATACGCATGTGGCGCTTGACGATGCGATCGAACAAGGACAACTCTTCTGCAACATGCTTAAAGTCAACGTCGGCGCTTCACCTGCTGCTCGCGTGTAAATGCCCGAGGCCTTATAGTCGTTCGCACCACCTGCAGCCGCGTGGGTGGAATCACGTCAACTGTCGTAAGATCGCTAAATGATTAGGCGGCTGTGCGATTTTTCGCACGTGTGCGAGCCGCTTTCCGCGCGGCGTGTTTCATGCCGGCTTTTCCTTTCGTCTTAACAGCCTTTTGTGCAGCTTGGCGCCGAGCCTTGGGCCCTCGCTCCCGCGCAGCCCTTCGGGTTTGTTGAGATAAACTTTTGTGGGATGCCGCAGTACGGCCTTCGCGCTTGAGTGCCTTTGTAACGCCCCGCGAACGTTTCGCGGATGGCTCGCTCTTTTCGGATTGGCGGCCTTTGCGTAGATCGCTTTCCGCTTTTTTCCGGAGTTCCGGATCGGATGGAGAAACAAGGTGTATCCCGGCGCGGCGGGCCTTGGACAGGCCGATAGCGATCGCTTGTTGAGAGGACCGCGCACCGTGCTTTCCCTCTCGTACATGGTGAATTTCTTCGCGAACAAACTCTCCCGCTTGGGTGCTGGGAGCTTTCCCCGCCTGCTTATCTTGCGTGGCTCTTTTCAAAGCTTCTACATCATCTTTTTCAACCACAGAAGGTTCCTCCCTTCGGTCCCACAATCTGCTTAAAAACACATGTCAAGATAGCGACTGGTTAGGCTATCAAGGGTTTCTGAAGGACTTTCCATTTCGTCTTCAAGCTGGACACAGTTGTGAATCAATAGGGCCGTTGAGTAACGGCCCTCTCGGCCCAGCAGTTCAGGCTGTTACGCCCATGACTTCAGGCTGTTTTTTTCTGCGGTGGTTGCTGTTGCTTGCCAACCTGGCCGTGTGCGGACTTTTTATGCCCATCAAGCTCTTGCTGAGTTTTAAACTGAGCTGTGCATTCGGAGCATGAGAACGTCTTTGTTGTTTCAGGCATCGTCTTCCTCCTGGTTCGTTGGATGCCGCCCGCAACGACGATTGTTTTCCAACAAAATAAGCCATAATCGGTGCATCTACACCGGCAGTTTCAGAGGGACGAAATCAGCCCTGAACTATCTTTCTCTCGCATGGAGTATGAAGAAATGCGCCATATCTCTCTCGATGGCGCTTCTCGGCGCATTCAAGAGGAACATCATGAGCGGAGCCACGTTCATCCATGGATAAGAGACGGTTTTTCACCAAGGGATGGGATCCGATGCTTTCAAAATGTGTTAGGAAAGTAGGACTGCTATCCGCACTCCTTATAGTTACCCGTGGCCTGTGTGTGGCCGCTCCTCAAAGCAATCAGCCAGACGACGGTACCATTCATTTAGCTTCCCCACAAGAAGGAGAAGCCATCGTGGAAGCCGCCTGGGAACTTAGGAAAGGCCTGGGATACAAGCCTGATTGCTCACACTTTGTAAATGCAGTCTATGCTCAAGCCGGATTCGATTACGAATACATCAGATCAGGCGATATTTTTGCAGGTGTGGGACCGTTTCAACGCGTTTTTCAGCCGCAGTCTGGGGATGTAATCGTGTGGATGAGCCATGTGGGCATCGTGGTCGATCCCGAGGAGCATACCTTCTATAGCTCGACCATGTCGGGATTCGCGATTGAAAGCTACCAATCGAGATATTGGATGAATCAGGGTCACCCTCGCTTCTATCGTTACTTGGTAGACGAAGCCCACGCCGCTCAACTCCTGGCGCATTTCAGGGCCAAGCGCAATGCCCTTCTTTCGCCGGATTTTTCAAGACTATCCAAGTAACTGCCAACACTGATTTGACCAATAGTGATTTGAAGGAGGAATGACGAATGAGAAGTATGAATATGAGGATGATGTTACGAGTAGGAAGCTCACTTGCGATTGTGTTAACGCTTGCCGTGGCCTGTATAGGTCAGGGCAGGGGCCCCGAGAAGCAAGGTGACCAGGATGACGAGAAAGTCCAGGATCGCATCGAGGCATCCACGATGACGTTGCGAGAAATTGTGAAGGCCCCAGATAAGGGAGTTCCTAAGGAAATACTCGGCGACGCGAAATGTGTGGTCATTATCCCTGGCGTGAAGAAAGCCGGCTTCATTGTTGGTGGCCGCTATGGACGTGGCTTTGCGACCTGCAGGACGGCAAAAAGAGCCTGGAGCGCGCCCGCGCCTGTTTTTCTCGGCGGTGGCAGCTACGGAGCTCAAATCGGCGCCGAAGGTGTAGACCTGCTGCTCACGGTGATGAATGATTCTGGAGTGCAACATCTTTTAGCCAGCAAATTCGAGATTGGCGTGGATGCATCCGCGGCTGCGGGTCCTGTGGGACGATCTGCTTCAGCGGGTACAGATTGGAAGCTAAATACAGAAATCCTGAGCTATTCTCGAGCAAAAGGACTATTTGCCGGCGTGGAACTCAACGGGGCCAAAATCCGGCAGGACGACGACACCACGAAAGCGCTTTACGGCCGGCAGATCTCCTTTCAAGAACTGCTTGGCGGCCGCGTGCGCACTCCTCGCGAAGCGGAGATCCTGGTCCGGGAAATTGAGAAGGATTTTATTGAAGCGCAAGCAAGCAAATAAGGAGCTGCGATCGATGGTTGCTTGTTGGCCTTCAAATCGCCTACCTGCGCGATGGAGGCCAACAAGCAATCGGACGGCGCTTCAGAAGCCATCACGGAACCTGCAAAAGAGATAGGTAAGATCAATTTGCGATCCATAAGCAAAAACACGCCACGTAGGCACTAGATAAGTGACAAGTAATGAGCATACTAGAAACCTTTTGACTACGCGACTGCCTCGGTTCTCTCCGACGGGTGCGTGGAACAAGATCCCGATCCGTGGATGGGCAAGAATATGGAAATGGCGGTACCGCTCTTGTCTCTGGCATCGGTGCTGCGGATGTTGATCGTGCCCTCGTGTTTGGCAACGATGCCGTACACGACCCAAAGCCCAAGACCAGTTCCCTTTTCGGGTTTGGTGGTGAAAAACGGGTCGAATATAGTTGACATACAGTCCTTCGCGATGCCACGGCCGGTATCTTGAATCGTCAGTCGCACACCTCGCTGGCTGAGATTTCTCCAGTTGATCGACCAACCAACAGCAACTCTGATGCGGCCACCGCCAGGCATAGCTTCCACGCTATTGAGTAGAAGGTTGTCGATGACTTGTCGAAGCTCATCTGCAAATCCGGCGATGGATGCTCCCGAGATAACTCGCTTTGTTACGTCAACCCCCAACCGTCTGAATCTCTCACTGAAAATCTGCAGAGATTCTTCAACAATGGCTCCTAAATCCAGCTCTTGTGGCGTTGTCCCTATGCGGTAGTAGGATAGACTTTGACTGACAATGCGGGAGACGCGGGCAAGCTCCGCCGCTGCAACATCGATCAAAGATTTGCTTTCCGCCTTAAGATCGGAGTTGTGCTGCAGGAGATAGAGCGTGTTGGTTACGGAGGACAATGGGTTATTAATCTCGTGAGCGAGGGACGCGGCAAGCTGCCCCGCAGCCGCTATCTTTTCAGTCTTGCGCAGCCGGGTTTCCTGTTCTTGTAAGGCGATGCGAGCCTTTATCTGGACGGAGATGTCCCGGAAATAACAGACTATTCCGAAACTTCCTTCTGGCAGGAGGATCCTATCGATCCGCCATTCATAATACTCCATCACATCGCGATCAATACGGTACTCGATGCTTTCTGGAGTTTCATAGGGCTCACCTGACTCCAATGTGTGGCGAAAGATGCGAACGATTTGATCTGCGTATTCTTTCCTCCACATGATGTGAATCACATCGTCGAAGTCCCGGCCAATCAGATCCGGAATGTTCCCAAAAGTCGGCAGCGCAACCGGGTTTACTTGACGAAAGCACAAGCGGTTGTCAACCAGATATACGCCGAGCGGCGCTTCGTTGAGCAGGGTCTCAAATTGCTGTGTCTGCCGTCGCAGCGCCTCTTCTGCCTGTTTGCGTCTACTGATGTCGGTGATGGCGGCCACGAATCCGATGACATCTCCGCTCGAATCCTTTTCGGGCATGTACGAGACATGCATGAAATGCTTACCGATTGAGGCGTAGGGAATCTCAACTTCAAAACTCACAGCTAGCCCTTGCAACGCCTGGTGGACATATTCTTCAAACATCAGAAATGCCTTCGACCCGACTATCTCTGGGATCCTCTTCCCGATGCAGTCTTCCGGTCGTAGTCCAAATCGGTTGGCATAGGCCCGATTCACAAACTTGAACCGTAAGTCCCTATCGCACTGCGCAATAAACACCGGTGCCGTGTCGGCGATTAGAAAGAGCCGCCTGCCGCTTTCCTCTAACCTTTCCTCGTTTTCACGCCGCAAGCGGGCAATTTCCAGTCGCACGTGAATACGGGCCAGCAATTCACGAGCCGAAAATGGCTTAATCAGGTAATCGTCTGCACCGGCCTTTATGCCTTCGAGTCGCGCTTCTTCACCGGCGCGAGCAGAGAGGAGAATGAAAGGAATTGTCTTAGTCGCATCGTTTGCACGTATCATTTCTAACAAGCCAAATCCCCCTAAAATGGGCATCATAGCGTCGGAAAGGATGAGATCCGGCCTTTCGCGGTATGCCGCATACAGCGCCTCCTTTCCGTTGGGCACTGCAATCACCCGAAAATGTTGGGCCAAAAGGCGCTCAAGGTATTCCCGCATGTCGGAATTGTCATCGGCGATAAGGATCGTAGGACGAAGGATCGTAGAGCTCTTTGCCTTACGTGGTAATGTCTCTTCTAACTTGTGCCGAACTCCCTGGGCTAACTCTGCGGGAAATGGAGCATCGCTGAGAGCTGGAACCCAACGCAATGCTTCTTGAACATAGGCATCCGCTCCGATTGCGGGTGAAGCGAGAACCCCGGAATCTCCGATGCGGTCCTGCGGAAGGTGCTCACACCCCTTGGGAATGGAGACTTTGAATGAGGAGCCATGGCCGAATGAACTCTCAACCGAGACAGTTCCTCCATGAAGCTTGACTAGCTCCTGCACCAAAGCCAAGCCGATTCCGGACCCTTCAAAGCTTCTTCCTCGCGTTCCTTCTACGCGATGAAAACGTTCGAAAAGCCTCGGTAAATCCGATTCCGCAATGCCCACACCGGTATCCTGGACGGTGAGCTCGATGGATGCGGCATTCTCCCGCATGCGAATCGTGATGCCGCCATTGAACGTAAACTTGAAGGCATTCGACAACAGGTTAAGAACGATCTTTTCCCACATTTCACGATCTACGTAGACAGGTTGTTCCAGATCGTCGCACTCGATTCTCAAATAAAGCCCCGCCCGGTCTGTAGCGGATCGGAAGAAGCTCACTAAATCCTTCGTAAAATGCGTCAGCTCAGTAGGCTGGTAGACGGCCTGAACACGTCCGGCTTCGATTCGAGAAAAATCGAGCAGAGTATTCACGAGCTTCAGTAAACGTAGCGCATTGCGATGGAGGAGATTGAGCCGTTCTTGATCTGGACCGTTACGCCCTTCTTCCAATTGCATTTCCTCGATAGGAGAGAGCATCAAGGTGAGCGGAGTGCGGAATTCATGGCTCACATTGCTGAAGAATGTCGTCTTGACCCGATCGATTTCTGCAAGGGCTTCAGCACGCTTGCGCTCCGCCTCGTAAGCGCGCGCAGTCGCGATAGCCGTGGCAACCTGCGCGGAGGCCAATTCGAGAAAGCCTCGATAGGCATCATTGAACTGAAGCCGGGGGCTGAGCCCTGCAACCATGAAGCCCGCGAGCTGATGCGCGACATTTGAGCGGATGGGAAGAACGGCTGCCCGATTCTGCGGATCCGACCATGGGCCTGGCAGAATACCTTCGAAGTTACTCAATTCAACAATTTCAAGCAGTTCTGTATCAATGACTTTTGCGAGCGGCCAAGGGTTCCCAAGCTGTCTTGCATCAAGCTGTCTTGTATCAAGATCTCTTGCATCAAGATGTTTTGCGTTTAGATTGATAGAATTGGGACTTGCTTGCATCCCCGGCTGCAGACCGGAGCTTGCAGCGAGGCGAGCGGTCTCGCGGTCGGGATCGATCAGGTAAAGCAATGCAAAAGGGATATCTTTGGAGTAGTTGCCGATAATCTGTCCCGCCCTGGCGCAGGCCTCTTCGGCGATCTCCGTCTCAATCACGCCCGCCCCCAGGTCTCGGAGCAGCTTCGTGCGTCTTTCTCCCACAACCTTCTCGCTAATCTCGTGCACGGTGGCAAGCACCCCTCCGATCCCGCCGGCAGCAGTCTCATCGGGGACGGGACTATAAGCGATCGTGAAATGTGTCTCTTCGATGAAACCGAAGCGATTCACTTCCAGGGGAATGTCCTCCATCCACGTTGCTGGGCCTCCTTCAAATGGAGTCTGCGCAAGTGGCCCCACAACATGAAAGACCTCCGACCAGCACTCGCTGAAAGGCTGCCCCAGGGCAGCTTGCGGATGTTTGTCGCCGAGCACGGGCACATAAGCATCGTTATAAAGTTGTATGAATTGTGGCCCCCACCAAAGCAGCATTGGAAAACGGTTCGCGAGCAGCAGCGGCACCATCATGCGTAGCGTGGGCGACCAGTGTTCGACCCCTTTGAGAGGAGTCCGTGTCCAGTCGAATAGCCGCATAAGTCTGGCCATCTCGCTGTCGCCCGGCATGATTTTCGATTTCAAATCCGTCTCTGCGTCAACTCTCTCGCGAATTTCGCGTTTTCTCATACCCCTTTTTGATCCCCTGCTTGCATATTAGATTTTGTTCCCATAACGGCAAATCGTTTACTTTCAGGGCTTCCAAATAAAAAGATTGAAACGTCTGGCTGCGCCAAGAGTGTCCTTACTGGAATCGTGGCCCTTAGTTTTTGAAGAAGTTGAAAGATTTTGCATACCCCGGTCGTAAGCAAAATGATTGGACATTCACGCAGTAACATCCCAGATGGCAAAGCGTGGCCATTCGAATTGAGACATCCCCCAATTCAAGAAATCTTTCAGCCTCGCAGGAATTAAGGTGTTGCGCCCTGGTCACTGGCGGATCATTGAACTCATGACAATGCTTGCTGCTTCTTCTGTGGAATTAGATGCCCTACGCGGCGAAAGTCGCCCTGCTTGACGAAATTTAACCGACCTCCAAGAACCGCAGAAGCCAGATGAAGCCCCTTCGATTCAAGCAGCATCTGCTCGTCACGAACGGATATTCATTCCTAGAAAATTGAGAGTACGTGGGTGCCCACGATCCAAGTGTAACTTCAATGATTGACCTTCCGAAGCGACAAATAGCGACAAAACATGACGGCGACCATCAACGTTATTGACCTTATGGACGAGTCCACGTTTTCGTGACGCGAGCTGACTCCGGCCCGAATCGGGCGGCATCGAGAGGTTCTAACAGGTAGAGGAAGAACAAGAGAACGCCATGCACATCATTTGTCTCGGAAAAATGATGCGCATGGGGTGCCGTTTGCAAGCGGCGCCATGTGGTGCTGCCTGATGAAGACGCCTGTGGCCTCTGCTTGCGAAGTCAGGAAACAGCGATTACGGCTTCAAGACAGCGGCAACCATCATCATAACGAGTCCAATCATGGCGAATATCGCTCGAAGAGCGTGTGAGCACAGCCAGATATTGTCATGGCTATTCCACACCGGATGGCCGATTCCATTATGTTTCGAGGGGCAGCGCATGAAGGTAGATACCGTGGCGTGAACCAACTGAAGAGTTCTATAGGCGCAGTGCTTCGCGGTATGTCTCGCCAGCCAAAAGATAACTTGCATGGCAACAACGGCGCAAAGTCCGGCCAGGGTCCATTTAAAAACTACGGCTGTTTTTGGGGCCAGCCAAAGAAGAGTACAGATAATTGTTAGGGTCAATGCCTCTTCAATAACGATGAATCTGCGTCGATAGATAGTCTCGACCATATAGCGTTTATCTTGAGCGAACCGAAGTTTCTTGGACAGTTCCAGGATATGCGCCATCGTGGTGCCCATGAGCGCAGCCACTAAGAACACAGCAAGCAATTGCAGCATCATGAACATGATTGCTCCTCGTCGACTCACGCTTCCGATGGAACGCATCCCCTATGCTTTTAAGGCGGGCGTGACAAACACGTTATTTGAAAGAGCAATGCTGGATGAGGTTGCTAGAGGGGAAAGCGTCAAAATGCGTCATTACGTGGAAACTGGCAAGTACGCAACCAGGCAACTGCCTAAGCTGTTAGCTGGGCAAGCATCGTTGGGGGTAGGTGAAGATTCCTGCGAAGCAGCCATTCCGCTTGAGATTGCTTCGCAGGAACGGAATCATGCTGCTTTGTCGGCTTCAATGTTGATCCTGCTGGCGATTTCCGTGAGCAGGTAGTCAGCTCGACTCTCCTCTTTGAGCGTCTCGTCGAGCAGTTCCGCTTGTCTATTTTTTCCTAGCACGAGCGCCCATTGACGGACAGCCCCGTAGACCGCCATCTCATAGTGCTCGACTCGCTGAGCAGCCGAGATGAGAGCTGCGTCGCGGACGGTTGGGTCGTTTGAATCTTTGATCATATCTTCTGCTTCAGAGACCAACGCCTTGAGGACCTTGCACGTCTCGGCTTTGACGTCCTTGGTTTCTTCCTTCAAGATACCTTCCACCCGAACAACCTGAGCCGCGGTTTCCTGCAAATGGGAATGAAAGGCTTGCTTTAGTTCGATATCGGTAGCTCTCTGGATCATGTCGGGCAGCGCGTCAGCAATCTGCAGCTCTATCGAAAGCAGCAGTCGCAATTGGTTGTGATATAGCTCACGGAGTGTCTCGAGGTTCGCGTGTATAAATTTCATTGCAAAAATCTCCTGACAGTAATGTTGGAATATTGAAATGTTAAGCTGCGTTCTCACCGAGTTTGATTGACATTGTTGGTATCGCCCAGGGTGCGCTTGTCGATAAATCTGGATGCCCCTTGAGCCTCTTTGATCCTGATGCGCTGACCGGCAACCTTGCTAGATTTCGCCTTGCCGTTCACGATCAAGTCGAACAAATAATCTGCATTTTGTGACTGGTGTCTAGCTGCTTCTCATCGCAATCCCTTGGTTACAGAAATTCGGTTAAAAGAATTCGGCTACACGAATTCGACTAAAAGCTTTCGGCGATTGAGAAGCGGGCAAGTTCCTCGTGTTGTTGTTTTCTCGCCTTCCGGATCGGGCAAGTCTTCTTTGTGTCATCTGTTTCTACGATGGATAAAGATATTGCGCAGATGCCAGCAAGAAGGGTGGAAAACTAAGGCCGGAAGTATGAGGTCTAGTCAATTGAGAGGCCGCCAGGCAGATAATGATAGATTGAAGCATATTCCTTGGCGCATCTCGACGCATGCCACGCGGGCCAGCCGCACCATCCCATTACTTGACAAGAGCGAGCCTCGCAGAAGGACGTGGGTAGCCATGCTAGGGTCCATGTTTACTTATGCTCTTCTACGTAAGCTCGTCCAAATGCCTCCACTCCGACCTCGCTTCTTAAGCGAGGTCTTTTTTTGCAAACAAAATTCAAAAGAATTTCGGCTTCAATCTTTCAGACAAAGAAAACAGTGTCCCAACTCTGGCGTATCTCGGCGGATCTTTCTTTGATCGACCTTTATCATCGAAGTTATCTGGGACCTCACGAGGCTCTGGATGTAACGAGCCATTCGTCATTAGTGGAACCGCATGGCTCGTTTACATCCGGGGTACACGGGGGCTTCCGAATCATCGATCGGGCCCACCTTGAATCCTGTGAGGTTCCCATCTAGAGCGCGACCGGTTCCTCCTCATTGTCTCCAAGCCGCATCCCTTCGATATACCGTTACCGTGACGGGAGGACCAAGGACGGCATACGCTTGCTGTGAGAGCTTCGGGCCGAAAGGCAAGAGTCCATAAGAGCAGTGTAGAGTCCTACGTTCTGTAACCACGGCGGTCTTGCTGGAAAGACAACCGGCAACTCACACCGTTCATCTTGGCTAGTGAAATTGATGTCCTATATATAGAACAATGAAATGCAACAGGGTAAGCGATGCCGCCCGATTCGACCTGAGTCGAAAATGTCGTAACTTGACGCTTCAATTCTTCACGCCGTCATGCGCAATTTACATCCAATCAAAATAGGAGATTGCGCGGATATCGCCAAAGTATGCTTGCGCGATCTGAGGGGGCCTACCTGTGAAAAATAAACGTCAGAGCCTGGAATTCAACGCCACAATGTTGATGGCAATCGTGGTGACGGGAGTGCTCTCATTGGCCCTCCTGTCAATGATCTACGGATGCCTTCGAGCCGGCCAGCATACGCAGGAAATTCATAACACAGCCGCGATTTCCGAGCCGGTCCTCCGCTCCCTCTAAGAGCCCTGCGGATTCAAGAGCACTTCGGATTTACGAGCCTTCGGATTTAAGAGCATTGCGGATTCATTTTCTTGGTTCGCCCATAAAAACCTGCAATTCTGCACAGTGGATCTCTGACTTGGATTAGATCCCCGGCCCTCTTTCCCCGGAGAGCCAGGGTTAACTGAGTGGAGAGCAGCTCGCTTCCTAAATTGAGGGTACCCATGCGCGTCGCCACAGCACAATGTTCTGACCCAAAACGACGCAAGTTGACGTTTGATTCTGAGAGCCGGCCCGAAGAATAATCTATTTCCCGATTATGAAACCTGTCGAACATTGCGATGAATGCTTTCAGTTGGCAACGGATGTGGAGAATATCATTGATAGACTGATGGAACTCACAACCGCGGAACTCGATGCATTACAAACCGGCGATCATGCCGCTTTTCGGAGCCTCGGCGCCGACAATCAACGCTTACAGAAAATAAAAGAGACGGCTGTATCCGCTCAGCGAGAGCATGCCAGGAAGCACGCCCAACAGTCCTTATCCAAAAGAAACCAGGGATTGGCCAAAACCAAGAAGTTTGGACGGCACATCCTTGACCGGTAGATTAGCATCAACTATGTGCGTGAATCTGACTGAATATTTCGATGAGTATTTGCGCCTGGAACATGATTTGGAGATGGCTCTTCGGCACGTGTTGTGCAATCTCTTGATTGCAATAGTAGAGGCCCGTAAGAACCGGATCGCACCCCCAGCCAAAGCCGCATGACTTTCGCTGCCGTTACCCACACCACCCGTTGTGGCGGGCAGCGGCGCGAGCCAGGCTGGAATCGGATCTGTCAGCTTCGTTCTCTGGCGTGGATGCGAAAGATGCAGAAGATGCGCACTTCACCCGGGACATTTCCTGTTTGGAAGGGTCCCTCGCGCAATGAGAAAAGTGACCCCGCCAAGCCGCTTAAAACCATCCGATAAGCGATCATTCCAGTTCATTATTTTGCATGTTTCAAACGCCCCCTAAAAATCAATGAAAAATGACGGATTCGGGTCGCGCGTCACGGCGCTTGCGGCCCCAAAGCCGCATTCTAAGCATAGCTGAGCTTCCATGCACTGTAAAAACGGCCCTGAAATAACAGGTAAAGATTAGAAGGCAAAATCGAAAAAATAGCCTTCTTTTCTTAAGAAGGCTATCGAGCCGGTGAATGACGAAAAATATGGTCCAAAGACAAGCAAAACAGGTCTGCTTCAACTCCACCAGCAGCCTGGCGGATTCCAGTTTCTACCAGCTAACATGAGCGGCGTTGTTCAAACAACGCGACGTCTCCCGGTCACAAGCTGAAGTACTAAAACCACAAGCGCGACCACCAGGAGGAGATGAATGAAACCTCCCAGCGTGTAACTGCTGACGAGACCCAAGAACCATAGCACAAGCAAGATTGCGAAAATTGTCCACAACATTTGAGCTTCCTCCTTTGTCGCTTTCAGTCCAGCAGCCGAACACCAACTCGAAAGCACCCTTGATATGAAGACAAGAAGATAAGAAGAACCTATTCCGCTGTGGTTTGTCCCCACCAAAGCGTCAAGGAGCGTCACTTCTATATTTATTCTGTGTCAAAAAAAAACCGCCAATCGTATTTAACTAACCTTGCGCCTCGGCTGTTCTTCAACAACAGCGTCCAAGTCCCCAGGAGGATTCCAGTCTTTTACCTGTTTCTCGGCTTCTTCTTTGGCAATGCCATAGCGCTCCTGTATCCTTCCGACGAGTTGCTCGTGCTTACCGGCAATGATGTCGAGATCGCTGTCCGTGAGTTTGCCCCATTTGGCCTTGACTGAGCCTTTAACCTGTTTCCACTTCCCTTCCGCTTGTTCCCAGTTCATCGTTTTCTCCTTTACTGATCAATACGAGGAGCGCAGCAACCACGAACCCTGAACTGATTGTCGCGCCATCCTCTTTGTCAGTTAAATGAGATGGCCGCAGCTTAGTTGCGTGTCGCGCGTCAAGATGCGCCAATCCAACGCGTTGTTGAGCACACAAGGTAAATATCAGAGTGATGCTATTCCTTGACGCATCTTGACGCAGTGACACTGGCTGAGTTGGACCATCTAATTGTTTGAACGAATATGTTTGAACGAATAACCGGCGTTTGCGGGAGACAATTGGCGGCCATGCAGGAACTCAAGTTTGCTTGTACTCTTCGCCTCGTCTGGTTGTCTCCTTGCTGAGCTTGCTTCAATAACGAGGCTCTTTCGGAGTCACAAGAAAATGCAGGCAAATTGAGCGGCCTGTACTGCGGCGATTGAAAATCAGTTAAGGCCCATAATAGGAGGAAGTTATCAGATGAACGCGACGGCAAACGTCAGTGATAGTAAAGTTATACAAATACAAGGTCGATTCTCGTCCAGATTATCGGAAACTCAAGCGATCAGAGAAGCACAGCAAGGCGACGCTGAATGTTTTGCCCTTTTATACAATCTCCACAAGCGGCGTGTGTACTCCCTCTGTCTGCGCATGATTGGAAATTCGGCAGAGGCGGAGGATCTTACTCAGGAAGCATTCATCCATCTGTTTCGAAATATCAAAAGTTTTCGAGGTGAATCGGCTTTCAGTACCTGGTTGCACCGCTTGGTGGTCAACGTTGTGCTAATGCGTTTGAGGAAGCGCTCCATTCAAGCCGTGTCGCTAGAAGAGACCTTGGAGCACCGCAATGACGATGGACCGCGCAAGGATTTCGGCGCCCGGGATAATAACTTGGCCGGCTCTATTGATCGAATTACTTTGGCGAAGGCCATCGAAGATTTGCCACCTGGGTATCGAATCATTTTTGTGCTGCACGACGTCGAAGGGTACGAGCACAAAGAGATTGCGAAGATGCTGACTTGCTCTATAGGTAATACGAAATCACAACTGCACAAGGCGCGCATGAAATTGCGCCGCATTCTTAAACGTCGCACAGCCGAATCCGAAGTGGAGAGGAGTGCGGCCTGAATAGCGACGTCGGGACCTGCCTACTTGGGAACTATGGTCAATATGTCAGCAGTGGCGCTCACGCTATCGATAACTGGATCACATAGGAAGACGCACTGCTAACTGGGATCGTTCGGCCAGTGCTTCCGGCAAGATGACACCACGTCGGCATCATGAGTATGTTCGGAGACGACCAAATCCACCGCGTCATCCAGTTCGTAAACAATGCCCTCAATGGCTTCTGATTAGCTCGTGAAACATCCATTGTCTACGTGCCATGCTTGCGCGCAGCAATCTGCCACAGGTTGCCCCAGGGGTCCTTCACCGTCGCTCTTATGTCCCCGTAAGGGAGGTCTGACGGAATCTCTAGGCTTTCTGCTCCCGCTTCTACTGCTCGCTGGTAAGTTTCATCCACATTTTCGACGTAGACATAAAGAAAGGCCGACACGGGCTCCCGGAGACCGTCCCCGTTGCTGATCATGATCATCGAATCGCCGATACGGATCTCTGCCGGGCGGTTGACGTAAAACTCGCCCTGCCCGCGGAAAACCTCTTTAACAAAACGCACTAACTCCTCGGGTCTCGAAGTGATAATTCTCGGAGTTACTGTGGGCCAGCCGTCCGGTTGAAAGCGATTCATCGACGTTATCCTTCTGGATTCACCAAGCTCAATCAGTCTACATCGAACCTTCAGGAATATTCATAGAAGCCGATTAGCCAAAAGACCCTTGGTGGCGGCAACCCGAAATTTTACAGAGTCGGATCGATCGAAGTCTTTGCACCGCTGCAAACGGCGTGACTCTTGATTTTGGGCAGCCCGCTCGGATCGAGTGAATTTCGGAACACTCTGAGTGAAATCTCAGGGAGGCTGGGAGCAACAGCGGCCAGACAATCGCACCCACTGAAGCGCTTCGACCTGCTTCAGTCTTCTACTTTCTGAATGGACACGTAATTAAGAGGATTAATCAAAACAACGTAGCTCTCAATCGAACGCCTTTGCGACAGCATCGGTGACCGCTCCTGAAACGATTACAATATGAGTGGGATCTTGTTTGATGTTTCACGGCCCTTCTCAGATCAACCGATTCCTTTTGCATATTCTGCTTGCCCTGGGCACGGTTCCCTTCTACGGACAGCACCTCATCCTTAAAAGTTATGATCAGGACGACGGGCTCACCAGTCTCTCGCTGAGCTCCCTCCTGCAGGACCGCAGGGGCTTCTTGTGGGTAGGTACAAACAACGGACTCTTCTGGTACGACGGAAGAACCTTCCACAAGTTTGCTGATGACGAGTTGGCTGGACAGGGGATTGCGGGCCTGCACGAGACACGGGACGGCAATCTCTGGATTGCCACTTGGTCCGCGGTGTTCCGCCGTGACGGGACCCACTTGCAGAAGGTGGACGCAGATCGATTCATTGAAGTCTCAAGCGACATCACCATCGGCGGCCGGTCCCTGGCTTCCGACGTCAACGACTCGGTTTATGTTGCCACCGGACAGGGGCTAGCCCGCATCGAAGCGCACGGGACGCAGTATAGCCTTAAATGGCTGTCGAATGTGCCCGCGGACGGAGTTGGCGCCGATTCCGAGGGGGGCATCTGGTTTAGTTGCGGGACCAGCGTGTGTCGTCTCGACCACGATAAAGTGCAAAGTGTCGGCCGGACGTTCAAACTCCCTTCCGATCATTGGGGCAGCATCTCAACGGACCCGCATGGAAATATCTGGGTCCGCAGCGCCACCCGACTTTTTCAACTAGAAAAGGACAAGCAGCAATTCACGGCCAAAGACATGGGCAAGCCCTATGGGCATCTGTCGCTCTCCCCACGGTACGGACTTATGGTCCCCATGAATTCCGGGGTGTATGTGCCCGACGGAAACCAATGGAAAGTCATTGATACGGAAAAAGGGCTCCTTGGAGACTCGATATGCTGCACGCTGCGCGACCGCGAAGGCTCTCTATGGGTCGGAATGCACGGGACTGGTCTCTTGCGCTGGCTGGGCGAGCAGCAATGGGAGAGTTGGACCAACACCGAAGGGCTCTCAAGCAACATGATATGGGCAATGCGCCGCGCTTCGGACGGCACGCTCTGGGTGGGTACTGAAAACGGGCTGAACAAGTTGGGTCCAGCGGATAGAGGCATGCAGGCTTGGCGTGAAATCAAACAGTTACACGGCAGCAAGGTAAGGGCGGTAGCCCTGGGCCCCGACGGTGCGGTGTGGGCCGGAACAAATCCAGGCGGCATTTTTCGGTTCAGCAGTGACGGCCTTCTCACTGCAAAATATGGGCCCCGGTCGGGGCTGACCGCCGACGGTGTATGGGCCATTTTCGTTGACCCGCAAAATCATGTCTGGGCAAGCACGACAAGCGGACTGTTCCGAAGCATTTCCAGTGCAAAACACTTGAAGGGCCTCTCCTTTGAGCGTGTGCCCGTCCCTTTTTCAGACCTCCAGGAGAATTTCTATCAAGCTATGATCGACCGGCGAGGCTGGCTTTGGGTGCCGGGATCACGAGGCTTGGCGCGCTTCCGCGACGGACAATGGAAGAGATATCGCGTTGAAGACGGACTGAAGAGCAACAATACATACAGCGTCGGCGAAGCCGCCGACGGAGCTTTGTGGATCGCATACGCGGAGGCAATCGGCGTTACCAGGATGACGTTCCAAGACGAGCGCCCGATGGTTCAACACTACTCCCGACAAAATGGGCTGCGCTCCGACAAGTGCTACGTAATTGGCACGTCACCCGCCGGTCCAGTTTGGCTTGGAACAGACCGGGGTCTGGACGTTCTGGACGGGGGCGCATGGCATCATTATGGGCAGCATCAGGGCCTCATCTGGGAGGACATTGACAGCAATAGTTTTATATCTGCTCCCGACGGAGAGGTCTGGGTCGGCACCAGCCACGGGCTCGCCCACTTTCGTCCGGCGCAAACGCCGGTCTCTAAAGAAAGGCCCGAGGTTTCTCTGCTGACTGTTCGCTTCGGCGCCGGTGGACCAAGATGGAATGCCATGAATCTGAGCGGGAATGCGCCGGGTTCCTGGCAGGTCAAGTACTCCGACCGTTCACTTCACGTCACGTTCACCTCGCTGACGTTCCTCCACGAAGACGACGTCGAGTTCCGCTATCGCCTGCGCGGCCCCGACGATTCGTGGACTGAAACCAACCTGAACGAGGCCAACTATCAAAGCCTTTCTCCGGGTGCGCACGTCTTTGAAGTTGAAGCGAAAATAGCAGGCGAAGATTGGGGACCGTCCGCCACGGTATCGTTTTCAGTCCAACGTCCCTTTTGGGGGACCCTTTGGTTTGGGCTGCTGATGGCAGCGCTCCTGTGCGTTATGGTCTTCTGCGCATGGAGGTGGAGGCTCAAGTTAGTGATGCGCCGACAAGCAACGCTGGAGAAGCAGGTGGAGGTGCGGACCTTGGAGCTGCGCGCGGCTAACTGCGAACTAAAAACCGCGCGGGAGGCCGCCGAGGTCGCCAGCGAGGCCAAGAGCGCTTTTCTCGCTAACGTGAGCCACGAGATCAGGACGCCAATGAACGGGATCATCGGTATGGCGGAACTGGCACTGGCGACGAACTCTCCAGAAGAACAGAAGCAGTACCTCTCGATGGTGAGATCGTCCGGAGATTCGCTCCTCGTCATCGTGAACGATTTGCTGGACTATGCGAAGGCCGAAGCAGGAAAATTCGTCCTTGACCCGGCGCCTTTTCGGCTGACGGAGCTTCTGGAGACGACGATGAGGTCGTTTTCCGTAACAGCTCAGGAAAAGGGCCTGGGGCTTTCACTCCGGATAGACGCGACCGTCCCCGACTTGCTGGTTGGCGATGCAATAAGACTACGACAGGTGCTCACGAACCTCGTCGGCAACGCCCTGAAATTCACCGAGCACGGAGAGGTAGCGATCCTGACAGACGTGGTCGAAGACAGCAACAGCGGGGTCAACCTGCGCTTCTCAGTCCGCGACACTGGAATAGGCATTACAAAAGACAAGTTTGGTTCCATCTTCACTCCTTTTGAGCAGGGTGATCGGTCTACAACTCGAAGATTTGGCGGCACCGGTTTAGGACTTGCGATCTGCGTGCGTATCGTGGACTTGATGCAAGGAAAGGTCTGGGTCGAGAGTGAGCCGGGTGTAGGCAGCATTTTCTATTTCACCGCTTGGTTTGAAAAAACACCCGTGCTACAGCCAGCCTCAACGCCACTGGGGTTCTCTCTCGCGAAGGTCACGGAGCAGGAGCAAGTGGCTGGCCGGCCCCTACGGATCTTGCTGGCCGAAGACAACCACGTCAACCAGAAGCTCGCGACGATTCTGCTCGAAAAGATGGGTCACAGCGTGGTGGTCGCCAATACTGGCAAGTCTGCACTGGCGACGCTTGAGAGGTCCCAATTCGATTTGGTTTTGATGGACATGCAGATGCCGGAGATGGACGGCTTTGAGGCTACCGCCGCCATTCGCAGGCGTGACGCCGTAAATGGGACGCACACCCCCGTAATCGCTCTGACTGCCCACGCCATGACGGGCGACGAAGAAGAGTGCCGCAAAGCGGGAGTGGACGGATATGTGTCCAAGCCGATCTCGCGACAGCAGTTGAAAGACGCAATTGAGAGGGCAATCCCAGAGCCTTTGTCCTCCATCCTTGGGGCAAACCCTTGAGACCAGCAGCACAAGTCTCGCTTAGCCATTGACACAACTTTTCAAGATAAAAGCGGCGAATGACGCTGCGCGCGCCGATATAGAAGGCAGCGAGTCAAACTGCCTGTCACTCTGACCTGGACCCAGCCGCCTCGTCATGCCTAAAACTCGAATCAGTGCGATCATGGATTAGAGACTTGGCTATTTCTTAGACCACCGCTTTGCAAAAGATCGGCTCGTCTATGGCCAAATAAGATCCGGATACTGCGCGAAGACCTTATCGATGATTTGCTTCGCAATGAAGGTCGCGATGTCACCGTAGCGTTTCTTTTTGAGCAGGCTTTCGACTAGCTCTTTGGCTGCCTCTTTGAGCGACTCACGAATTCCCGGCGGCAATTCCGCCTTGTAGAGACATTTCTGAAATGCTTCGGTGGCTTGCTGTCCTGTTTCCACATCCACTGGGACTCCATCTACGGCATCCTGGAAAGATTGGGCGAGAACGGCGTAGAGACCTGCGGTGCATGCCGTATAGGCCTTAGGTAGCCTCCCATAGCCTTCCACATTGCTCTCGATTAACGCGGCATATTCTAAGAACTCTTGTCGGCCTGAAGGATCGACGAAATTAACAGGATTGTCCCGTGTGTACAAGTATCTGTGGAATGTGCTCGGATCCTGAGTCTTGCCCGGCTCCGGATCCATGGTGTTGAATCTCCCATTGCGTGAATCCAGATAACGCGCCCGGAGGTAGTACAGGCCAAGAATGTCATCGGATTCTTCCGCGCTATACCGAAAATTATTTGGCGTCGTACCTGTACTTGAGATCAAGTTGCCAAAAGCGTCAAACTGATACGTGTCGGTAACGGTACCTGCAGCATCCATCAGGAAACGAACATTTCCGTGGCCGTCATACCCGTAAAAGCTCGGCACCGGCGAGCTGCCGACAGTTTGATCCTCGCTGATCCTCGCCAAGCCGTAGGAGTATGAGCGAACTACTATTCCGTTTTGGAGCTCGTCCAATATTTGGGCATATCCGGTTGGGTTGAGAGTCTCCACCAGAAACTGGGTAGTAACCCCGCCTACAGTTTCGGCCACCCGGTTTCCGTCTCCGTCGTATACGATGCTCACCGCGCCATGCTGAGTCATATGGTCTTCAAAGTCATAAGCACTCGAAATTCCCGCCAATGAAATGGTATTTCCATTTGCATCGTAGGCATCTAGTGTCAGGCGGTCGTTGGCATCATATGAGTTAAGACCGGAGGTGGGAATGGCGTTTAAGGTGGATGTCAATTGAAGCCGGTTTCCAACCGCATCATAGCTATAGTTGATGGCTCCATTATTGCCCGCAGCATCGCCAAAGACAGCCTCCGAGGTCAGGCGGTAGTTAGCATCGTAGCCATAGTTCACCTGACGTCCGCCCAATTCAGTAACGGAGAGCCGATTCCCGACGGGGTCAAGCGAGTACGCGTAATTGGATAGCGGCTGTTCGTTCGATGAACTCATCTGCGTAAGACGATTCAAAGTATCAAAAGCCTGGGCAGTTTGCACTCTATTAGGATAAACATACTTGGCGAGATTTCCAGCCGCATCGTAGTTATAGCTCGTAACTGCGGGCCCGAGATTTTGTGCTAACAGGCGGTTATCGGTTGCGGTCGTGAGTCGATTGACGGCGTCATAGCTGTAGGCCATTGAGGACCCATTTGGATTGGAAGATCCAATTGTCAAGACATTGCCTTGAGCATCGTAGGTATAACTAAGCGTGCCCTCGGGAGTCGCCTTGCTAAGCAGCCGGTCTCGATTATCGTAGGAGTATGTAGTCGTTCCGCTTGCGTCGATCATCGAAGCCCTCTGGCCGGTCGCAGTATAGATGAAGGACACCGCAGGTTGATTCAAAGACGGATCTGGCGTCTTTGTGAGCAGCCGATTGAGGGCATCGTAGGTGTATTTAGTAGTTTTGCCGTTGAAGTCGGATTTGGCGGTCAAGTTCCCGGCCGCATCGTAGGTGTTGTTTTCGACCATACCCAGGGGAAGCGTGCGTGACGTCCTGCGATTCAAATTGTCATACTGGAAGGATGTCGTGTGCTGATTGGCGTCCGTGACACTGAGCAGATTGCTAGCCGGATCGTAGACATATCGTGTGGTTTGGTTAAGAGCATTTGTCACAGCAACCAGCCGACTGATATCGTCATAAGCACGCAGGGTTGCTTGACCCGCGGGGTCAATCTCCTTGAGCTGGTTTCCCAATCCATCATAAGTAAACTGAATGGTCGTTTTGTCAGGGTTTATGATGGACGTCAAGCGCGACCGTATGTCATAAACAAAAGTAGTTGTGGTCTGGTTGGTGTCCGTTACGCTGATTAAATTGTTGCTGGCGTCGTAGCCAAAAGAAGCGGTTTGCCCCAGAGAGTTTTTGACACTGATCAACCGGCCGGCATCGTCATATCCATAGGTCCTCAAGTTGCCTCGGGCGTCTGTTTCCGTCAACTGTCTACCGTCCAAATCGTAGGTATAGAAGACGGTCGCGGCATCCGGTGTGCCAAATGCATATGTAGTACTAGTCAATTGTCCAGCCAGATCATACGTGTATTTTGTCACCCTGTTAAGCTGATCGGTTTCTGTCAGCTTGTTAGCTCGGAAATCGTAGGTGTAACTCCGTGTTGTCTGGTCGGGGTACGTAATTTTGATCAATCGATTAGCTGCATCGTAGGCATATGTGGTGCGACGGCCGAGAACATCGATGTCTGCTGTCTTGTTGCCGTCGACATCATATTCTGTGCCGGTCACTTTGTTATTCGCATCGGTCACGCTGATGAGACGGCCTAGAGGATCATAGCCAAATTGAGTAGTGAATCCCCGCGGTTCGGTCTTGCTCACCCTGCGGTTCATCGCGTCATAGGTGTAACTGGTGATTCGATTCAACGGATCAATCACTTTGATGGTATTTCCACTTGCGTCATAGCTGAATTGGGTTACTTTGCCATTAGCGTTGACCAAGGTCGTCACATTGCCATTCCCATCGTAGCTGCCCGCCAGCAACTGTCCCAATGAGTCGCTCTCTTGAATAGGATTGGAAGCGGCATCGACAGCTATTACAGCTTTGTTGCCGAGTGCATCCGTCACAGACGTAGCCTGTCCGTTCTGGTCATAGACTCTACTGATCGTGTTCCCAAGAGGATCCTTCGCGGATGTTTGGAAACCATTAACATCATAGGTAAAAGTGGTCACTTTCCCCAGGGCGTCCGTTTGGGTAAGGAGGTTTTGGTTAGCATCATAGGTATTGGTGGTTGTTCGGTTCAAAGAGTCTATGATGATCACGGGCTTGCCGAAGCTGTTGTTCGTCCGCACCTCAACGCCACCGTCCTGATTGACGGTTTTTGTCGTATTGTTCGCGGCGTCATAAGAGAATTGAGTAACATTTCCCAACGGATCCGTGAGGCTTTGCAGTCGCCCATCCGGGAAATAAGCGGCTTGCGTGCCGTTGCCCCGTGGATCGGTTGCATTCAGCAACAGATGATCGGAGGAATAAATGTAAGAAGCGGGTGTGGCGATGCCCGGCAGCACGACCGATGAAAGATTTCCGGCGGAGTCATAACTGTAAATATACTTATTGCCACTAAGATCAGTAATCTGCGTGATCCTGTTTTCGGCGTCGCGACTAAACGGTATTGTTACCCCACCGTTACTGCTGGTGATTCCCGTTAGGGTAAGGGTAAGCAGGTTGCCGTTCAAGTCTTTGATGGTCTTAAGCTGGCCATTGCTGGCAATTGAGTACACGCGGCCAGTCGCATCGGTGTAGGTGTAGGTCGTCGGCTGGTAAGATCCCGTGGGGAAACAGATGACGCTCGACTGCACCTGCACTAGATCGCTGCAACCATCCGACGTGAGCGTGCCATGTAGTCCCGGCTGCGGAATATAAGTTGGCGTCAACAGCCATGGAAAAAGGAAGGAGCTGCCTTGCGCCTGGAAGAAAAAAGTCTGGCGCCGACCATTCACGGTAAACGTGACGTTGTTGCTTGCATCAACTTCGAGATCTACACCCACGGAAAGAGACCAGCCGTGACCAAAATCTTCCGTTTGGTTACGCTTAAGGCTGTCATAAGTTCGCGTGACGGCTATTGGAATGCCGGCCAATGGCACGCGAAGATCTGTGACTGAAGTGGTTATTCTTCCGGGTTTGCTTTCTCCAATCACATTCACGGTGACTACGCTGGTTTGCTGGATGCCATTGGAAGCCGTTGCCTGCAACTGAATGGTGTAGCCGCCATTGGCCAGGGTGGTGCCATCAAACACCCCGATTGTGCCGCTTCCAGTGGTGTTGTTGCTAATGATGTGGATGTCGTCTGGGTGGGCAGTCGGCCAGAATTCGAGCGTGCCGGAAGTGAGCGAGATTCCCTGCGCCACTGTGATTGGAAGCTGGCCTAGTAGGGTCGCCCCAATCAGCGGCTGGCCAATCCAGCCCTGCGGAGCAAACACCGTTGTTCCACCCGTTCCGACTCCTCCAGCCGGAACGTTCCAGTTCACTGTCACGATGTTGGAAATAGCACCCAAACCGCTGATATTGCCAATTGCCTGGACCGTATCGGTTCCGGCATTGCCTGCTGTGTAGCTAAAGCTGGCGCGGCCGGAGGAATCGGTGATCGCGCTTAACTCCTGAGCATTGGCGCCATTGACGATCAGGGCCACACCCAGGTTTTGAACTGGGGCTCCAGAGGAATCAAATGCCTGTACGCTGAACGTTTGAGTCTGGCCAGCAGCAAGAGTCGGCGGATTGTTCGGACTTATGACCATGGAGCCGCTGGGTGGCACCCCTTTGCTGTTGACCTGCCCCGATGCCATAGTCAGTGCTAGCTCCCCCCCGCAGCACTCCGAATAGTCGACCTCATAGGGATAGCTGCCCGCGGCCGGGAAGTGAACAACAATGACGTTTCCAACAGGCCCTGTGGGGATATTAAATGCTCCGACAACGGGCAGATTCTCAAACGGCGTAAAACCAGATGCGGGCACATTCACCAAAGGACCGCTGACGCGGGTCGCTCCACCACCAACACCGAACATGAAACCGTCATCGGAGAAGAAGGTGAACGTCACGTCGCCCGGGCCAGCAACGGTGAAAACGCTGGTAAATACAGCCTGGAACTGAAATAGTGTGCCGACTCCGGCTTGCAGCCCGTTCCCCTGGGCCACAATTGTTCCGGTAAAGTTGCCATTCAAATCTGTGGTCACATCGGTAAATGGCCGCGTAAACTCGCCAACTCCCGACGTATCGCCTGGAATGGTGCCTCCCGGAGGATTGAAGTTGATCGTCGGGAAGGTTTGAGAAAAGACAGGGGTTACCGTCGGTGAAGTATCGAAGCCGCCGGAGCCATCCGAAGTAAAGAACCGGCCAAAAATAGTGCTGGTGGAGACATTCTGTATGGGAATCAGCCACGTTACAGTCGCTGAATTAGAAACAAGGCCACCAGAACTGGCTACAACGCTGTCTGTGCCGCTGTTGACGCCTGTATAAGTGAATGTGGCTGTCCCAGTGGCGTCGGTGATGGCGTTTCCAGTCTTGCTGTTGGCGCCGGTCACAACGAATTGCACCGTAACACCGCTGATGGGTGTTCCAGCAGGTCCTTTCACCACCGCTGTCATGGCTTGGGTTGTGCCGGTTACGTCTGGACCGACATTGGGCGGCGCTAGAGTCAAAATGTTCTGGGAAGTCACAGTGGTCACCGTCGAAGACGACAGTGGTCCATAGGAGTTCTGCGTCGAGTCATTCCACAATGCCGACAGCCGGGCGGAGATTGGACCGGAGGCCTGGGCCACTGGAACTGCAAAACTCACCGTGGTTTGGAATGTTCCGCCTGGTGCGAGCGGACCGGCAGCCAACTGCTTCACTGCTCCATCGGGCAGGGTCAAGGCCAGATTAACAGCCGTTGCTACGGCCGATCCTATGTTGGTGGCCGCAACTCCATAAGAAACGGAGTTCCCTGCCTGGGCTGTGGCGGGTCCGGAAAGCGCAATGCTCAAAATTGGCAATACTTCTTTCGCAGCAAATGGATTGTCTGTGGGGCCATAGACGTTGTGCGCTGCGTCCGTCCAACTCAAAATTGCATCCAGGCCTAAAGTGGTCCCGCTGATGGATGCAAGACGCGTGAGATAGTCCGAATCAGTTTCTGCTAGGCCCTTAGGAGATATGGCAGGGGAAACATAATTGCCCGTTACCACACCACTCTGCCCACCTGGCAGGCTGAAGTTGGGGATGCTAAGGAGGCTCCCGTCTTGCCGCTTGAGGGTCAGGGTGACCTGGACGGCATTTCCGCTCCCGTTGTTGTTCGCCGTGAAACTAAATTGTGTTTTCTGGTTGGGGAGCAGGGACTGTGTGGGAGGGACCGTAGTAGAGACGATCGGCACTCGCTGGGTCAGGCTGGTAAACGGCTGTTGCACCGGCCCGTATGAGTTGCTGAGTGCGTCCTTCCAGGCAGCGCCGATCACCGCCGCCGGCAGCGTGGCTCCATCCGCAGCCGCCAATCGCGCAAGATAGGACTGTGTGGACTCACTGCTGCTCTTAGCGGCGACGCCTGGCGCCTGCCAATTTACATTTCCGGCAAAGCTCATGCCCGCGGGTAGATCCGGCACAGTCAGCGGTGCGGTGGAATTATCTGGCAGAGTGAGCGAAGAGCCAATTTGCTGTGCCCTGGCGCTACCTACATTGTCAATCCGCACGGAGTAAGCCACTTGCGCCCCAGGCGCAATGCAATTAGCGCCGGACAGACCAACTTCCAGTCGTGGCAGGTTCAACTGACTAAAAGAAGAAATATCGAGAGGAGGATAAAGCTGCGCGAACTGATCAGTGAAGGTGATCTCCCCTTCAGCGGTGAATAGTCTTCCATCCGATGCGGCAAGCCGCGATTCGTAGTCAACCGTAGATTCGACCGATTGACGTCCATCAATTACTGGAACTGTGACTAAGAACGATCCGGTGGCGCTCGCTCCCGCCGCCACAGAGCCAACATTCGCCGTTCCTGTGGCCGGTGTAAGCTGGTCAAAGTTCTCGGCAAGAGTCACGTTGGTTGCATCGGTCCCGCCTTGGTTTGCAATATTGTAGGCGATGCTAACCTGTTGCCCTGCTAGAACCGGGTTGGACTGCTGCTGCGACGCAACTAGGACCGCCGGAGGTGGAAAAACGCCTGCACAATCGCCGTTGACGGCGAGGATGACACCAAATCGGTTCTGTGAGTGCTCGTCCCCACCTTCGTATTCGTCATCCCCTTCCCTGCGCGCCTTCCGCGGTTCGATTTTTAGCACGGCGCCGCAGGCGATGTTGCCGAATGTCCCACGATCATCGTAGTCGCGTATGGCCGTGGCAACGATGACCTCAATTAAAGGTGACAGAGTTTTCGGTGGTCGGTCTTGCCGGTGTTCCTCGTCGCCCGTGTGCCAGCAGCCAGGAGTCACGGTCCTGCTGGTGGTGAACGTCTGGCACTGGCGAATCACTGGAGCAGCCGATAGTGGAGCGGGAGAGTCCCTGTCATGATCGTCATCGCGGTCAGACTTCGGACCTAGCAGAGCAAAGCCATTAAACTCAATATCCTCACGCAACTCCCGGTCCTGGATTTGGTCCGACCAGTCCCGGCCAAAGAAGTTTACCTTTTGTCCGATCTTTAGACCCTCGCGGTTTCCACCCCAAATCACAAAGGTCGTAGTCTGGTATACCTCGACCTTAGCGGTACGCGAACTGGCTTGGTAGTCGGCATCCCCGGCAAAACTGATTTGTAGCTGGGCCGCTCCTGTAGTTTGAGCGGTCTGAAAATCGAAGGAAGCCGTGACAGCGCCGTTGCTGTCGGTCGTTCCATTGACGGTCGCTCCATTAAAAGCGAAGCTCACCTTTCTGTTGGCAAGCGCGATGCGCCCCTGTGCGTCTGTTAGCACCGCCGACACAGCCTGCTGTCCCAGGGAAGCAAACAATTCTGTTCCTGTGTACCGAAGAAGCGTCGCAGCAGGTTGGATTGTCACTGCGGAAGTCAGTTGCGCCGCCTGGAAATTTTGGTCTCCAGCAAAGCTGAAGGCAATCGAATTTGTGCCCACCGGCAACGATGACACGGCGAGTGTGGCGATGCCATTTGTGTCGGTTGTCGCCGCCAGAATCTCACTGCCGACAGTCCCGGAAAGGGCTCGACCGGTGAGCGGGTTTCCCGTGCCATCGATGAGCAGAGCAGCCAGAGTTACCTGGTTGCCAAAGCCGGCTATGGTTTGGCCAACATAGACGAGCTGTGTGGCAGCAGCATTCTGACCGCTTGGAGTCGTACATGCGGCCGCGGATGTCCATCTAGTGGAGATCTGCTGCGACTGCGCCATACCGCCGCTTGGATTCGTAATGACCGCCTGGAGCAGATCCGTTCCCTGGGCGGAGCTGGAATATTGCACTGCGGCGTTGCCGTTGCCATCGGTGACACCCGAGAAAGTCTGGCCACTGTTCGGCCCATTCACGACTTTCAGAGCCACAGGGGCATTAGGCAGCGGCTGATTTCCGGCGTCGCTGACCTGAATGCTGAATGCGTTTGAAGTACCGACAGCATGCGGCGCATTTTCACCAGTCAACTGAATCGATCCTGCAGGAGCCTCCATACCCGCGGTGCCGATTACCCGCCACTGGAGAGACTGGTTGCCTCGGCAACTCGAATCAAAGCCGCCAGTGTCAAGTACATGGGCTGTATCCAGATAGTCGGTTCCCGCACCTGCGATCGTGACTGTGATCTTGGGGATCCGAGTCTCGTTGGCGGCGAGCGGCTGTCCGCAACCCACGATGGGCGAGGCGCTGGTATTAAAATTACCATTCGTGGTCTGGGTTAGAATCGCTGCCCCGTTGGGTGGAACGGCGATGTTCGTCCACAGCTGAAACACTGGTCCAGGACGCCCCAGGTCGACCGTGACGCTGTCAATCGTCACCGCTGCGCCGCTCGAGTTGTCCAGTCGAATGGCTCCAGCGCGGTAGCTAGTCCCGCCACCTACAAAATTCACCAGCGGATTGCCTTCGTTCCACGGCTCGGGGAAATTCACGGTTGGCGAAGTGCTATCCGCAAACCCCACTGAAACCTGCAATGGCGAAACAGACGCCTGTACCGGCGAGAGAAATGGAATCTTCGGCGCAGCCGGAAGCATCAACGGAGCTAAATCGGGGCCAAGCAAAGACTTGTTCCAGGAGAAAGCCGAACTCGGAATAGCAGACGGCAACGCCCCAGCAGACTTACGATTTGCGAGGCTCGCCAATAAGACGGGTTCGACATTTCCAGGCTTCCTTACCGTCTCAAGTCGCGCGTGCTCCGGAGGATTATCATTGACCTTTTGAACTGAGGAGCGGGTAAGAGAGTGAGCGGCATTGTAACGAGTTTTAAATTGCGATCTGGAATTGCCAGGGTTATCGTGGTATCCCGTTGAAATCGGGGGTGCTTCCGCTATATTCGCTCCCTTCGACTCCGATGCAGCATCCACCGCATAACTTGGCAACGACATCATGACCATGACCCAAACCAAACCCGCGCTGATCAATTGGCGAAAGAACTCTTTGCCAGAGAAGGGATGACTCGATAGCTTACAGGTCGTAGGACATTGGGGCATGGGTTTATTCCTTTCGCCAAGAATGCAAAGAAAGCGTTTAAGTTTGGGTTCGGTTATTCATCACTAGCGGTTAACCTGCGGCTAAATTTTCGGCAGCGCTTCTCGAAATTGGGCAGCCAGTTCTCTGCTGGACCGTCTGAGGTTCGATTTGTGTGCGCGCGGATCCCCGCTGCAGGGCGGTTTGTGCTTTGGAAAACCTCTTGTCCCTTGCATTCATGAAGTGTTTCGAAGTCGCGCAACCTTACAGAAAAATTTTGGGGCGTTTGCATCGCCGGGGTTCAGAACAAAGTTTGGGCCAGGGCCCTCTATAATCTTGACTCGCATCGGAGCCGGAAAATGGCCTTCCCGGTCGACGATGCTGAGGAACGAAGATTTAATGAAAGCCACAATTAGACGGCATTATTGCTGGCCTTTACCTGCAATGATTTTGGAGGAACAGCAAAGAACTCAGAGAGTGAGCATTGAATGGCTACCGCTTTGCCCCCCGATCAACCGGATTTAGGTTCTGAAGACTTCAAACGGCTGCTCAAGCGTCTTGACCCAGATGAGGCCGAGGCAGCCAAGCAGTATGGGAGCTTGCGGGACAAGTTGGTGCGCCATTGCTTCAAGAACCACGCATTCCGGGAAGCCGATGAAGTGGCCGACCAGGCTTTGGATATCCTGGCCAAAAGAATATCGTCGGAAGAGATCCAGAAGATCGAGTCCTACGCTTTCAAGATTCTGGCTAATCTTTTGGCCAACCATCGACGACGGCGCCCGATAGTCGCGCTACCGGAAAATATGGCCGGGAGCGACAATCCCGAGCAGAAGGTCATGCACAAGTTGGATGGCGAACGTAAGGTCGCATGCTTTCTGCGCTGTATCAGCCGCTTGAAGCCCGTCGAGCAATGGCTGATTCGTGAATATTATCCGGATGAAAGCTGCAATCTGGAGGAGCGCCGGCGGCGGATCACGGCCAGGCTGGATATCGATCCAGGCACATTGATGACGCGTATGAACCGGCTGCGGACGAAATTGGAAAAGTGCTGCAAAGATTGCTATGCATAGCTCACGCACGCCGCCGCAATGGCTGCCAACAGCACTAATAAAGATGTAAGGTTGAGCTTTCTAAAGACACTATTGATCAAAGGCTACACATAATGTGCTTCCCAGGGTCGGGCGGGTAGGTAGGTGAGCATTGCCAAATAGAGAGCTGTTGTTTCGTTATTTGCTGGGTGATCTTCCTCAAGAAGAGCGTAGGCGAATACAAGAAGACACAGGGGCCATTCCTGCGTTGCGCGAGCATCTCCAGGAAGCTGAGTCCGACCTGATCGATGCTTACGTGTGTGAAAGGCTATCCGAGGCGCAACGGGGCCAGTTTGAAAGCTATTTTCTGAATTCTCCAGAAAAACGCGAGCGTGTGGAATTCGCTCAAATCCTGCTAAGTCCCGCAGTAAGGAGCATGGCTCCAGCGCCCGAATTCAGTGAATTCGCTCGTGATCGACGAACGTTTCATCCCAGGGCCGACTCTCCGGTGCTATCCTTCACTCGTTGGGGATGGGCCATGGCGACCTTAGCCCTGGCAATTGCCATTGTCTTCATGGTCACGCAGAATGTCCGGCTGCGAGCGGCGCTGGATCGCTCTACGTCTTCGGAGGTGAATTCTCAAAATCAAATCGCTAACCTAAAAAACCAGATTTCCCAGTTGCACCGCACTGACACGGCTGCCACCGTGCCTATGGGCTTAGGGGCGGAGGTCTACCTCCTCCTATCCCCGGGACAACAGAGGAGCGGCGAAGATTCCAATGGCCCAGCGATACTCAAGTTCGCGTCGCTGCCGACGGTCGCACTCACGTTGGAGTTGGAGCAGGACCGTTATCCTCAATATGAAGTCCAGGTGGCTACCTCCGATGGCAAAGAAGTCTTGCACAAACGGGGTTTAAAAAGCCAAATGTCTTCTCACGGGGATCACGTGATTGTGGCGCGCCTCTCTTCGGAGCTGTTAGCTGCGGGAGACTATATTGTGAAAGTTTCGGCTCAATCTCCCAGTGGCGAACGAAGAAACGTGGACGCATATGCTTTCACCGTGACCAGATAAATAACATATGCGAACGACGAAAGAGGAATAGAAATCTACTGCGCCGGGTTCGTCCAATCACCTTGCAGGACAAAGGCCGCCCAATAATATGGACTTTGCCATCTCTCCTGTTGCAGCATTTGCAATTGAGCTTTCCGCAATGCCGCGGATGGCGAAAGCCCCTCATGGAACATGGCGTTGTAAAATCGCCCCATCAACTCAGAGGTAGCCACATCATTTACGCGCCAAAGGCTCGCCACCACGCGTTTGGCTCCGGCGTACATGAATCCGCGCGTCAAACCTACCAGACCTTCGCCCTGGAAATACTTGCCTAACCCCGTTTCGCAGGCGCTGAGAACAACGAGATCCGCGGGCAAATTCAGGTTATAGATGTCCTCGAGTTTGAGAAAACCGTTCTGCTGTTCTCCTTTTCTATCGAACAAAGAAAACACTAGGCCAGAGAGCTCCGGATGCTGGTTGTCCAACAATCCATGGGTGGCGAAATGCACAACGCGATAATTGGCTAATTCGGGACTCGTGGCTTTCGCCCGATCGGCGTCAAAACCCAAAGCTGCCATGCCTTGACCAGGCTCAACCGTTGCCATGATGGCCAGAGCCTCCTGTTGGGTGAAGGGCAGTCGAGCAAGAGGAACCGCTCCGACCAACGATAAGTCCAGATCTGTGGCTGCACGCGTCAGATCCTCCCTCCTGCGCGGTGCTGTCACTAATGTGCTCTCTTTTTGCCGCAATCTCGTGGCGAGTGCTCTCGTTCTGGCGTCCTCCCGGCTGAAAACCGGATCGGCTAACACCGCTACCCTTTTGGAATATTTCGGACGCGTCGCGATATCGCGGCGTAATTCAGCCAAAATTGAAGCTGAGGGTAGATTGATAATCTCGTGTTCCGCCACGAGTGGCGAATCGGCTAATTTTCCATTCGAAGTCGGATCTACAGGCAGGAGCGCGAATGGAATGTATTGAAGAATGCCGTCACAGACCACAAGTAAACGCTTCTTATGCAGGATTTGTGCGAACACTGGAGCTACGATCAACCGTCCGAGTTCTTTCACGGCTCTTGCATAGGCAGCGTCGGACCCGGCCAAACGGGCCTCCCTTTGAGGGTGGGTTTCCCCTCGAACGCTTCGGCTGCGTGCCGTCAGCGACTCATAGACGCGCCGGGCCGCTTCTTCGATCTCAGACCGCTTGGAGAGTTCGGAACTGGCCACCTGAGTTCGGCTAATCGCCCAAACATAGCTCCGCTCTTCTCCCAAAGCATATTCCAGCAGCAGCGTATCCTCGTCCAAGAGCGTTTCTTGAACTTGACTGGCGGTAAGTGGCTGAGGTTGGATCAAGGAAGCATAGCTGGGGCTGCTGCTTCGAATCGCGCCTTCCACTTTTTGATATTGGCCCAGGAGTTCGGCTAGTTCACTTTCCACAGCGGCCACTTGATCTGCCGGAGTTTCGCGGGGCATCATCTTCATACGTCGGTCGCTGCGAGAAGTAATCCTGGCCCGCAAAGAACGTTCCTGCTCAAGCAAATTGGGATTGACCCCGGTGTGAATATTGGTATGGGCCTCGCTTAACATTTCCACGAGAGAGCGCGCTCGCGAACGTTCCAGGACCTGAAAAGCAAGTTCCGGCTTGTGGTTCAACATCAAGAGATCAACATAGTCCAGATAGTAATGAATGTGTTGGGCACGAAATCCGACGTGTGTCTCTTGTCCTCCACCTAGAAGTGCAATTTGGGCTTCGAGGACCGATAGTGCTTTTTCGAAAAGTTGGCCGGCTGTACCTAAGTCCCCCTTGCTTTTGATGGCTGAAGCCAGCGAGGCCAGGGACTCTGCCCGCATGCTGCTGTTTGGTGCAATTCTTTCCCGGATGGCAAGGCTTTGGCGGAAATAATCTTCAGCTTTTCCCAAGTCCCCTCTGCTTTGCGCCACTTCCCCCAGATTCTGCAGACTCTCGGCAAAAGACAGACTCTCGGGCGCAAGCCTTCTTCGGATTTCGATTGCCCGGAGATGAAAATCTTCCGCCTTGGCAAGATCGCTACGTTTCTGCGCCAATATTCCTAAATTGTTCAGGACATCTGACAAATCCAGGCTATCGGGAGCCAGCTTCTGTTTGAGTGCCAGGGCCTCCTGATGATAGCTTTCGGACGGCCCTATCTCGCCCCGCTCCAATTCCGTAGCACCCAGATTCGTGAGGCTCTCCGCAACATAGAGGCTGCCGGGAGCCAACTCCCGCCGGAGCGCCAATCCCTGTTGGAAGTAATATTCTGCTTCTCGTAAGTTGCCACGTTGCCAGGCGATCACACCCACATCATTGAGGCCAGTCGCAAGGGTAAGACTATGGGGCACAAGCCTCTGCTGGATGGCGACTACGCTCTGCAGGGACTCTTCCGCCTTAGCTAGATCGCCGCGCTCTGAAAATATTTTGCTAAGGCTAAGCAGCAACCAAGAAACTTCCATTCCTTCCGGCGGGAATTTTCTTAAGATCGCGAGTCCCTGCTGATAAAGTTCTTCGGCCTTGTTGAGATCACCCCGAGTTGATGCAATGTTGCCCAAATTATCCAAGACAACGCCTGCTCCGATTCCTTGTGGCGCGTTGTCTCTGATGATGCTGAAGGCCGAGTTATAGTATTCCTCAGACTGATTAATCTGCCGGCGGTAGAAGGCAATACTACCAAGGATATTTAGAATGCCCGCCGTCTGCAGGCTGTTCGCTCCCTCCGCTTGGCTTTGAGTCAGACCCACGCGGGCACACTTCTCCGCATCTTCCCAATCGGCCCGCTTCGCGTAAGCAACAGCCCATTCGTTCCATAACTGTGCTTCAACATATGACCCGGCGTCTGCCGACTGTTGGATTGCCTGCTGATAAAATTGGTCTGCGTCGTTCCATTGTCTTACTGCTGTCAATCCATTAGCAGCTCGTTCCCGGAGCCACAGGCCCGCTGCCTTCAACTGCAGCTCGTCGGCTTTTGCGGCGCCCTCCCGCCATCGAGCTGCGGCATCACTCAATTTGCCGTCCTTCATCAGCTTTTGACCGTCGCGATAGACAACCAAGAGAGAGTCCGGCAAATCTGGGCGCGCCGTAACCTGCCATCGCCCTCCGCCCAACTTCCAAACTTGCTCGGCTCCTCTTCGAAGACCTCGTAATGTTACTTCTCCCCGAGGCGCCTGTTCAGTCTCGACCCAGGAGAGGTCAAAGGCCGATTTTATTTCTCTTCGATCCGCTCCTCGAGCCCATGCTTGGACGACATCTCCGGGCTGTAATCCTGCGCGGCTGGCTTCATAATCCTTTGTCACCTCTTCGATGATCACTCCATTGGAGAGGATATTTTGGCTTACTGCAGGCGGTGTCACAGCAATGACGGCCAGCAATGCCATAAAACAAATTCGTAAGGAGATCATGAGATACAGTACCCGCAATAAGGGGTATGCAGTAGAGTTAGCTTGATTGCAGAACCATGCACTTGTTCAGCAATATTAAGCAGCTCTCGCCGGCTAACGAACCAATTTAGGAACTCGGGTCGCCGTAGAATTTAACTCTTTTTCGCGGGTAGCGCAATCTTTGCGCCGCACTCAAGCAGGAGCGTCTTTCCCGCGCCGCACTCAGCCGCGATGGCAGCCGATCTCCGCTGCTCCCATCGCTTCGCCACTCCCATCATGGCGATCGACTGCGCCGGAAACGGCCGCCGCAACAACTTCTTAATGAGCGGCGAAATCGAATGTAGGGTTGGGAAGTCAGTGAGAATTCGCTGCCCCAGCTTTGGAGAGAAAAGCTTCATGTACGAATAGATATCAACGATATTGGAGCGATCCATATAAACCTCGTGAAGGAGTCGAGAGGTAAGTCCAGGGAGAAGATGAGTTGGATTGAAGTTCTTCTTAAGGCGAATCGAGATAACTTGAGAAGGCGAAAGATTTTTATAAAAACCCTGCTCAAGTAGGCCTATTCTATGGCTCTTGTGGGCAAACGCATCAAGCTCAATGCGGCACCGCAATGCTGCGCTCTCATCCAGATCGCATCAAAGCAGCGCCATCGCCCACACAAAGGATCAAGTGCAGCGACCGGTTGAGTTAGGGAAGTGAGATGTGCTTTGAGTCGTTGCGCTTCGCTGGGCGGAAGTAAAAAGCCTAGATCGACCGTAGTTCCCCCAGAAACTCTCCTGATGCCAACGTGTGGTTTGTATTTATTTAGGGAAGTTCGCCGTGTCATGCAAATAGAGCGAATCTTGCCCAAAAGTAAGGATGGATGAGCTGGGTGTGTCCGCCGAAGCGGCCTTTTGCGTTCTGCTCAAGGCAGGGGATGTCCGATCCGGCCGCCAACTTGATATAGAACAAGTCGATGAAGAGCGCTTCTACTTCGGAGCCTAAGCTCCACCCGGTCGCGACCACGGGCCGTGGTTTCCGAAGAGAGAATTGTTACTGGCTTATACAGTTGCATACCATTATCTGACGCCACTGGAATTATAAGAAAGCTCTTATTCTGTTTTGGGAAGTAACAAATCTTTTTTATTCTGCGAATCGGCGCTTGGCCTTGTAGTTTCGTTGTAACATGCTTCAGAAATTATGGTGATTGGCTAGCCGCTAATAGGCTGGCAATTCCCGAAAATATAGGAGAACCGATCATGAGCGGCATGGGAACAATTATGTTATTCATAGCCAGCCTTCTGACGTTGAACGGCGTTGCCACGCCTTTCCTCCATTCATCCCATTCAGGCGCCTGGGCGAACTCTGTGAGCACTATGCAGGATAGATTGATAGCGCAAGCGGCAGCTCTACCTCCGGGTACCGATGACACTCCGTCTGGAATGGTTGCAGTATTTACTACACCAAGTTGTCCTGCGGGCTGGGTGATTCCTGCCAACGCCCAAGGCAGGCTTATGGTTGGGGTTACTGATCCCACGACCGTAGGTGTCACGGTGAATGATCCAATTGCCAATCAGACCGATCCCACGCATGGACACAACCCGATAACCGGTTCGTCAAATTTTGATTCAAAGAGCATCGCTGCTGCCAATTGCTGCAATACTCAAGGCGCCGCGTCTGGAACGCAGCAAGCAACTGCACAAGTGGTGCCGACGGGCTCCAACCTGCCCTTTATCCAGCTTAGTGTTTGCCAGAAACAATAAAAATATCAAGATAGTTCATTTTCCTGAGGAGCCTGAATCTCATGCCGCTATCGAACAAGTGGTCACCCTTGGCAAGATCAAAACGAATCCTCGCGATAGTCATTTATTTGCTGGCCGCGCTACTGATGCAGAAACAATACGCAGTAGCGCAGGCTCCGCCAGGCGATCCGTACCCTATGCAAGCTGTATCGTTCTTTAACTTTACAGACCAGGGCTGTCCCAACGGATGGGCCCCCTTCAGCTTGGGACAGGGTCGTACAATAGTTCCACTGATGCAGAACGGCGGAGTGGGTTCGACCGTTGGCCAACCTTTGCAGAGTGGCCAGGATTCAACACACGCTCATACTGCATCTTGGACCGTCACCCTGAGTGACGCCACCTACGCTGGCGTTGCAGGGGGCAACAATAATAACGTTACACACTCCGGCCAGAAGGTATTTAGCGGCGGCCCGTCAAGCGCGGCGAGTGCGAATATCCCGTATATCCAATTCCTCATTTGCCAGAAAATGGCACCACCAGTTCAGGGCAACATTCCCGCAGGAGTGGTAGCCTATTTCACCCAGCTCCAGTGCCCTTCTGGCTGGACACAGACACTGTCCAGCCCGGGCCGCTTTGTGGTCGGACTGCCTCCAAACGGGGCTCCCGGCGCCACGTTTGGGGGTAATCCGCTAGTCCCCCAAGAAGACCGCATTCATGTACATAATCTTACAGGTACATTTAAGCCAAGTTCCGGAGGGGTTGGATTAGCCACTGGGTGTTGTGCTAGTGGGTATGGCCTGGATTCCAGCTATCCTTTTAACGGTACGACCGATCCATCCAGCACCGGTTTTCCTTACATTGTGTTGTTGCAATGCCAAAAAGATCCGCAGGCCAGCTCACAAAGTCAAACTGGCAAAACTCCAATGAGTGCTTGGCGGTGATCCAATCCTCTCGGCCGTTATTGTTCAAATAGCTATGGCGTCTTGGACTGGTTTTCCGCCGCCTTTCTCGAGATTCACTACTCAGTCGCTTGCTGGTTTCGGCTGTGAGTATCTTTGGTTCTGTGGCTCGGTATAACCAACAAAGTAGTCAAGACGATTTCGGAGAGTGTCCGTCAGACAGGTCCCGACCTCGGCATTCTGCCTTCCGGAAGTAAGCTCTATGTCGCTCGCAGCAATACCGGTAAGGTCGACGTTATCAACACTGCCAGAGGCAACTTGGCTGTTCAAATTCCCACTCCTCCATCGATCGGAATTGCCATCGGGCCGGGTGGTCATACCGTTTATGCGTCCCAGAAGGACAGCAACACTGTAAAGGCGAGCCGCGCAGACACCAATTCGGTGGAGTACACGGTCTCCGGTTTTACTGGACCGCAAGGCCTAACATCCACGCCGGATAACGGGCCTAAGGAGAAGATTGAATCAGGCCATGGGCTCTCATCTTGTAATACAGGGTGCGTTCACTGGTCTGAAGACGCTGGGCTATTTCCTTGCGGGTACATCCGCGCATATTGACGGCCGTTTCCAGAACACGCCGCTCAATTTCCAAAAAGACTTTGGCGTATGACATCCCTCGCTGGGAGATGGCAATCCACATTGCATTGGCTGCCTCGGCAAAAGGATCCGATTTTACGACGGCGATTCGGAGAAAAGTTCATGCAGCAGGTAAGGTCACTGGCATTGAGATTTTACTGAAAGGCGAACCGACGAAAATCCTTCGGCACTCTTATCGCGCATGGCTTGGGACGACTAACGCGCCGATAGCTGTGATCAAGGATCTAATGCGCCATGCTGATATTCGCACCACGTTCAATGAATACGGAAACGGATTACCGAGTCCGATGCGCGAGGCGAATAGCAAAGTGGTGCAAATGGTTCTGCGATGAAATGGACGATATTGGACGGTATCGATTCCGTCAACCCTATGATTCTAAAGGTTTAACTTGGGGTGGGTAGTGGGGGTCGAACCCACGACATCCAGAGCCACAGTCTGGCGTTCTGCCACTGAACTATACCCACCGTAAAGGCAACACTTATTTTACACCATCCAACGATCATTGCGACGAAAGCCTTCGCATCGCCAATACCGGTTTCCCTAATTCATCGAGCAGGCTCCGGGGCCGCGAGGATCTCCACACGAACCGCAGGCACCGCCTGCAAGAGCGGCGGACTGTTTTTCTCCGCCAACGGCGAACTTGGAAAGCTGTTGGTCTAACTTCCGTCCCTCGCATTTCGGGCACTGTGCCTTTTTTCCATTCAGCACGATGGCCTCAAAATGGTGGCTGCATTCCCGGCAGACATATTCAAAGATTGGCATGATCGCAATTCCCTTCGGCAGGAAGGTCCATGTATCCTAAACCAATATCATAAATGGACGCCAACGCCAACCACGTTTTGTTCGAACCATTCGCTCCCCGCGGCCTCCTACGGAATGGCCACGCGCAAACACTTGCCGGAAACTTCCTGCCAAGACAGAATCTGCTGCCCCCTGCCGAAGAACGCTTATTTCAGGTAACAGCGGATACGCAGGTGCTCTGCCACTGCCACTGGCAACCCGACCGCCGTTCCCGCCCGGCAATCGTGATCGTCCATGGTCTGGAAGGCTCCAGCGACTCTCAGTACGTCGTCGGGGTAGGTTCGAAAGCCTGGTGCGCCGGCATGAATGTGGTGCGGATGAATATGCGCAACTGCGGTGGCACCGAAAAGCTTACCCCCACCCTCTACCACTCCGGGCTTTCCAGCGATGTGGGCGCGGTGGTCAGAAGCTTGATCGATGAAGAAAAGTTGCAACGCGTTGGTATAGCCGGATATTCCATGGGCGGTAATCTTGTTCTGAAACTCGCCGGCGAGTGGGGGAACTCCGCTCCACCAGAGTTTCGGGTGGCTGTTGCAGTGTCCCCAGCAGCGGATCTAGCCGCCTCGGCCGAGGCCCTACATCTGTTAAGCAACCGCATTTATGAATGGAAGTTCCTTACCGGATTGATGCGGCGCTATCGCCGCAAGCAATCCTTATTTCCCGCGATCTATCAAGAAGTAGTCCGATTTCCGCGAAGCATCGTGGAATTTGACGATGTCATCACCGCCCGTTACAACGGTTTCACAGGGGCACAGGATTACTATTCCCGCGCAGCGGCGGCTAAAGTTGTAGATGCGATTGCCGCACCCACACTTGTGCTCCATGCCGAAGACGATCCCTTCGTGCGCCTATTACCCGAGACACGCGCCAAGATTCTGGCAAACCCTCATGTCACCCTCCTCGAAACCCAGCATGGTGGGCACTGCGCCTTCCTTGCCCAGCCCAATGGATATGATGGCCGTTGGGCGGAACGCCAGATCGTTGAATTCTTTCTCCGGCAGGGGATGGATTGATGGAAGCTGACTACGTAGTTGCGCTTGGATCCGACGATCCAGCCTTGGAGCTGCCCTGGTCCGCATTTTCAAACGCTGCATCTGCAGAAGGCGCACATACGATAGCCGCTCCTGCCGCCAATGCTCCTGCCGCGGCCAAGTACTTTGACTTAAAGCGATCCCCCGAACTTCTATCGCTGGTGCCTGAGGCGCAACGTCATCCCGAACTGAGCGAATTTCTGGCTCGTATCAATACCTTCGCCTTCCCCATGGAAACCGCGAAGTGCGACGTATGGATGGCCCATGAGCTTTCGCCCGAGGAACAGATATTCGCCGCCGTTCAAAAATTGGTCAGCTATGTCGATCTGGTTTTTTCCGCCGCCGAAGGGAGGCTCTCTTTCAGCCGCCACGAAGAACTGGCGCAAACACTCTGCCGGCTTTTAAGAGCCGCCCCGGAAATGGCGGCGGCGATCGAATTCGTCGTGCGGCGCTGCTACTACCATGAGGGTGCCGAGGCGGATTCTTCTGTCACTGGCTTCTGTATTACCGCCTATGTGACGGGCTATGGCGGGAATGACGAGGAGGCCCATCAACGATGGGCCATTGCCCTCAAACTGCTGCAAAACGCGCTCGTTCAGACGGTGCGGTTTAGAGGGTATTCGTCCCTCAATTCCGGAGAACGCTGTTAAAATACGGTTCATGGGCCCGTAGCTCAGTTGGATAGAGCATCTGCCTTCTAAGCAGAGGGTCGCCTGTTCGAATCAGGCCGGGCCTACCATCCTTTCAGATTGAGATGTATTTTGGGATGCGATCCTTGCACAAAATGAATGGTTCGGCTGTTGTTGGTTCAGAGGGCGCATGATCCGTCTTCATAAAAGCGCAGATCCCGGATGTTCTGTATTGGGCGATTCCTCTCTCAAGTTTGCTTTTCTTCCAATTTTTACCTGGCCAAAGTTTATAAACTGTAGCTAATTGTATCCCTATTTGTAATTCCATCTGAACCGGAACTATGACCTTGCTAGTATCCGTTGGTATACTCTCACACTCCAAAAATCTCCCAATTCTCATATAATTCCCGCCGATGGCCGGTCACCTGAGCACTCTATTTCTATCTAGTCAAAATAATTCTTGACCTTCATACAGGTCACATTTATTTTTTTACTATCCTAATTTCATCGCTACATTCCAGGGCGTCAGTACTTCACCGTCTAGGAAGGAACAACTGCATGAACCGCAGCTTGATCGACCCGCAAAAGCCATCCCACGTTTGTTTTAGATCGACACGAAAGCGATCCAACTTCTCTCCATTCGCCCTTCTATTCGTAGGCATATTCTTGAGTCTGATGTCCAATGTATCCCAGGCACAGTCGAGTGCTCCAGCGCCAGCCCAGCCCACAGCCAGCCAGAATGACAAAGCCTCTCAACCATCGGTTGAAGCTCCGTCTCACCCGAGTATTCATGTTCAACCGTTTCCACGGAAAAAAATCGAGCTGCCCGCCAAAGCGTCCACACCTCGAGCTTTTACTTCCAGTAACCCGCCACTCGTCCCCTATTGGGGAGGCCCGGTGATTTCCAATGTTCATGTTGTGGAGGTTCTGTGGGGGGCCAACGTGGATCCAGCATCCACGACCGGACTGGAGCAGTTCTATACCGACATTACCAACAGCTCTTATTTCGATTTACTAGGTGAATACGGAACAGTCAACATCGTTGGGAATGGAGGAGCACCAGGAACGAACCAAATCATCGGGCGAGGCACTTTCGACGGAAAATTTACCATCACGCCTTCGACGTGCCCTGGAGAGCCAGCCGCTTCGCCCAATGGTTGCGTTCTTGACGATACACAGATTCAATCGGAGTTAACGAATCAGGTGAATGCGGGCCATCTTCCCCAACCGGTGGCCGATGCCCAAGGCAATACCAATACTCTTTACATGATCTATTTCCCTCCGGACGTTGTTATTACGCTCCAGGGAATCATTAGCTGCGCCGCCGGCGGCTTCTGCGGATACCACTCGAATACCGTCACCTCAGCTCAAAGATTGGGATATGGCGTATTTCCCGACTTAAGTTCAGCCAGCGCATGCGCGCAGGGCTGTGGCGAAGGCTCTTCGCAACAGAACCTAACCGCGGTATCGAGCCATGAACTCGCTGAAGCAACAACCGATATTTTAGTGGGCAGCGCCCTGACGTTCGCTCCACCACTTGCGTGGTCGAGTATGGATGTCGGTGAAATCGGTGATGTCTGCGTAGCGCAAGATGTCCCGGTCACAGCGGGAGGAAATACCTACACGGTTCAACAGCTCTGGTCCAATCTCCAGAATAATTGTGTTACAGCAGCCCCGCACTTTCAATTAACGGCGCAAAGCAATGCAAACCCTGGAAAACCGTTTAATGTGTCGGTAACCGCGTTGACCAGCGTGAATAGCCAACCCCCAAACATACTTACCGGATACGCCAATACGGTACACGTTACTAGCTCCGATGCAAAAGCATCGGTCCCGGTAGATCAAGCCTTTGTACCGGCCACCGATCAAGGGACACACATATTTTCCGTAACACTCAACACCAGCGGATCGCAGACCATCACTGCAACCGACACCCTAGCTGGCGCTATTACCGCCAGCATCCCGGTTACCGTAAGTTCCTTCCCTGATCTGGCCGTCTTAAGTTCGGATGGCGGTAACCTTATCCAGGGTCAAACCAACGCCACCTTTACTTTGACGGTGAGCAACGTCGGCAACCTTCCATCGAGTGGACAGGTTACCGTCACCGATACCTTGCCTGGCAACATATCTTTCACCCCAACAAGCATGACTGGCGCCGGCTGGAATTGCACCTTAAGCGTGTTAACCTGCACCCGCAACGACGCCTTGGCGCCAAATGGGGCGAGTTATCCCCCCATTATCTTGGTCGGAAATGTTAGACCCTCGGCGCCAAACACCGCTCTCAACCTGGCGCACGTTACTACCGCCGGCGATCTAAATCCCACGAATGACACATTTAACGATACAGCGAAGATAGCCCAATTGCCCGACCTGACGGTGGTAAGTTCTCACTTGGGCAACTTTAGCCAGGGAGAGATTGGGGAAACTTATACCGTCACGGTGTCCAATCTCGGATCGGTTCCAACGAATAGCACTGTAACCGTAGTCGATGCCTTACCCACCGGTTTGACCGCCACCTCCATTGCCGGAACAGGTTGGAACTGCGCCCTTGGCACATTGACCTGCACCCGGGCCGATGCTCTACCAAGCTCGCCAGCCAGCTTTCCGGCAATCGTCATTACAGTGAATGCGGATCCCGCGGCGACACCCGGTTCTCGCAACAACACTGCGACCGTTTCCGGCGGCGGAGAGATCATCACGTCCAATGACGTCTCCAATGACCCGACCATGATCGTCGCGGCCGCGCCGGATCTGATTGTCGGCAGCACGCACTCCGGCACCTTTACGCAAGGACAGCAAGCCGCCTCTTTTGTGGTTACAGTGAAGAATATAGGCACACAAGCGACGAACGGCACAATCGTTACGATGAACGGGGCTCTCTCTGTCGGCCTTTCTTTGGCGAGTGTTAGCGGTCCAAATTGGAATTGCGCATTCTCTTCGTTCTCCTATATCTGTAACCGAAGCGACACACTTGCGCCAAGCAGCAGCTACCCTCCCATCACTGTACAAGTCAACGTAGATCCCGTTGCTCCGACATCCGTAAACAACTCAGTCTCAGTCGTGGGCGGAGGAGATCCGGATGCCGCGGAGGCATTCACCGACGCTACCAACGTCACCCAACTTCCCGATTTGACTGTAGTTAGTGGCGACTTTACAAAACTGTTCAAAGGAGCGAAAGGCGCTACCCAAGCCTGGATTGTCGAGAATATTGGGGCGAGCGCGACAACCGCCCCGGTCACATTTACTTTTATTGGGGAGACCACAGTGGAGCCGGATGATCAACCTTTCACTCCGGTTGCGATCTCAGGCCTCGGGTGGAATTGCACTCTAAGCAGCCTTTCCTGTACTCGTTCCGATTCTTTGGCAGCCAAAAGTGCCTACCCCCCTATCATAATCACTGTAAACTACCTCTTTCCAGCTCTAAGTTTCTTCGTAGAGAACGGCAACGTTTCGGGCGGCGGAGAAGTCAACCTTGCGAACGATTCTAGCTTTATCGATCCTAATTTATTCCCAGCACTCAACTTCACTCCACTCGTGAAGACCGCCTCCGTTACAGCGGGCGATTCGGCAATCTTTCCTTTTGGGGTGGTGAATTTCGTGAACCTGCCCATCCAATACGGTTGTACAGGCCTGCCCGCAGGCGCAAGTTGCGCATTTAATCCTCCCTCTAGCTCAGACTTCAACACGCTGATCACGATGACCGTAACCACCACAGGCGCTAAAAAGGCGTCAGCGATGCCTTTACATTGGCAGAGCTCGGCTCCACTCAACTCGCTCACCATTCCACTTGCATCCATGGGATTGATGGTGTTGATTGGGATCGTATTGGGACGCAAGAGCGGCAAGAAGGTTCGACTTGCCACTCTGGGGCTCGCTGCTCTGCTACTGTGCCTTGGGGGCTGCGGAGGGGGCGGAAATGGAAATGCGGGCGGTGGAAATCAACTTATGCCAACGCCTAATGGCTCGTTTCCGCTTACTGTAACGCTAACCAACCCCGCGGCAAATTTTCAGGTTTCTTTTCAGGTCACGATGACGGTACAGTGACGCGCATTGAATGATCGATTAATCAACGATCCAAAAGGGGGCAGAGGCACGCCCCCTTTTTTACTTTCGGCCCCGAGCGGTTGGGTTGCCTACATGAAATGATGAGCACGGACGCGCAGAGCAAACTTGGGATGGCGGATCGGCAGGAGAGTAGGCAGAAAAACGCGGGGCGCAAGCAAAACTCGCGCCCCGTTTGTTGAGTTGCTTATAGTGTTTTCCGCGTTTATAGTATCCCGCTTGCGTGTCGCCGGGTGCGGCTTCAACTGGAATCAAGCGGAATAGCTACGCAACGATCTTGATTCCTGTTTACTCTTTAGGCTGCGAACGATCTAGCGCTCGCAACGCGAGAACTGGTCGGAATCGTGAATCTTAACGTCGGAGTTCACGCACCCGAAGAAGCTGACCAAGCCAGGCTGTCCCGCATAGCCCAGATGATCCAACCCAAAGATATCCTCCCAGGTTTTCAGCATGGAGTAATGGTTAAACGGCGTATTTGAAACTACGCCACCCTTAAGGAATGGAGAAATCAGAACAGTTCCAGTGCGATCGCCGCCAAAGTCATTGAACTGCAGCGTGACCGTCGGACTCAGCGCAGTAGTCTGCGGGAAAGGACCGATGTTGGGACCGGGCTGCTGGCTGCAGCAAGTCTGTCCCTTCGCGCCAACGACAATCCCACCCGACGCGGACGCTGTGACCGTCAAGTCGCTCTCATCGAAAGTAATGATCAAGAGGCCATCCCGCTGGTATGCCGGCGAAGCCATGATCTGAGGAACCCACTTCTGTAGAAATTGATCGGCTGAAACCAGGCCGCCCGGCTGCCCATTTTTGCAAGGACCGTCGTGACCGTCATCGCACAGGTTGGGGGTGATAAATACGAAATTGGGCGTTGTGGACTCGCGGCGCAGATCATGGGCGAGCGAGTTCAGGTTAACCACGTTCGACTGGCAAGTAGGCGAATCGATAATGGAGTGAAAGTAGACGAAAGGATCGTGGCGCGTGGCGTACTGATCGCCAAGAGGAACCGCCACAGACGGCGCTTCCGCCACCTGGGTAAGATCGACGGCGTTCAGCGCGGGATGACCACACGTTGCCGATTCGCGCGCTGGATCATTTCCCATATCTCCCATGTAGCCGCGCCAGGTCTTTCCCGCGGCTTCCAATTGATCCGCTACTGTCTTAATCGAGGCAGGATAGACGCAGCCCGAACCAATCGCCTGCCCATCCGGGGTCATTCCCGTGAGTACAAAATCCTGGAAGGTCTGGCAATCGCTGCGGGTTTGATTGGTGGCGGCCTGGCCGCTCACCATGGCGATGTAGTTGTCCAGGCTGACGTGCCCTGTGGCAAAGTACTGGTTGAGCAGGACTCCTTGCGAAGTAAGAGTCTTCGACAAAAACGGAGCCTTTGAAGTTGGACCGAAGGTTTTATCAAACCCTTCGTTTTCCAGAACAATCACAAAGACGTGCTTAATTCGATGGTCGTCATCGCGATCACGGTCGTCCCGGTCACGATCATGCCTCTCCTGCGCCATTCCCAGACACGAACCTGCGAGAGCGCCCATCACGATTGCCAGAAACAAAGTCCGGCCAATCATTTTCATCATCTTGTAACTCCAATCCTCAATCTCAAAGTTTTTAGGCGAGGGTCGAACGGAAAAAACAGACACTATGCCCGGAGCAGAAACTAACACTCGATTGTTTATAGTTTGTTAATGTTGAGTTGAGATTGTGTTACTTTATGAGGATCTTCTGAAAAACCGTGGAAGTGAATCGGGTTTGCAGCACTCACGAAAGGCAAAACAGGCAATGCTTAAGCATCGCCTGTCCTGTGGATAACTCTATACCCTCCTGCGGGCTCTGCTAGTTCTTCGCTCGCAAATCGGAAGGAAGGAAGATCGGAATGAAGAACGATGCCTTCTATTCCGATTCCTGCAGGGTCTTGATATGAGCCTCTAAGGCACGGGAGTATTCTCGCTCGGCGTGCAGCTCCGACTGTAGCTTCTTGACTAAGCCTTCCAACCGCAGTATCTCAATCTTGAGCTTGGTGGCATCGTTGGTGGCGTTCACAGCCGCGTTCACGTTGGCTGCCACAGGGGCGGGTGCTACTGGTTTGGCAAGACCGGGCATCGACATTCCGATGGAAGCCGATAGGTGCGTTGACGAAATGTGAGTCGAAGCCACTGGCGGGGCCGAGACCGAAGGAAGAGGAGCGGGCAACGCCGCCGGAGAAAAAATCGGAGCAGGCGGTGGTGGCGAAAGGGTGGCCACGGCCGCCGGTGAGCTGGAAGCCGCTGCTGCCGGAGCGGACGGCGGAATCCCTGAGGCAACCGATACCGCTCGCGGCGCCACAGCGGGCACCGATTGCGGAGGGAGTGGCGAAGCTACCGCGGGGCGGGCCTGCGGAGCGGCCCCTGAGAAAATACTGCTAAGCGCAACCGCGGCGCTGGTCGCGGATGCCTGGGTCGGAGCCGGAGCGCCATTCGGCTTGAGCAGATGCTTGACCCGCGCGATCAGATCTTGAGGCTGGAAAGGTTTGCGCAGCAACTCGTCCGCCTTGACCGCAAAGGCCTTTTCCGCAACCGAGCGATTGACCACGCCCGACATCAGGATGACCGGGATCTTGGAGAGCGCCGGATGGCTCTTGATGTACTCGCACACCTGGTAGCCGTCTTTCTCAGGCATGATCACATCCGTGATGATCACGTCGGGCTTGGCTTTCTCTATTTCACTCAAGGCGCTGGCGGCATCGTGGCAGGCGACCACCTGAATATTTTCACGCCGAAAGGCGATCTTGATCACCTCTCGCATGGTGGCGCTATCATCGATGAAATAGACAGTCGGGGTCGTGCTCATTACAGTCCTCCCTCGGCTTTGTCCTGTGCGGCCTCATCCAGTTCGCGCAGGGCCTCTAACATCAGCTCGGTGGCCGAGCGCAACACGGTGCGGGTGGCCGCGCTCTCTCCCGGCACAAATTTATACGAGCCGATCTCAACTCCATTGCAGTGCTTCACAATCTGTACCACGGCATCATCGCCAATCAAGTCGCCGCTCTCCGCATGGGAGATGTTGCCGTTCTCAAAAAACACAAACCCGTCGATGGTTCCGGCGTTCACGTACAGCGAGCCGCTCTGCCGGGAGTGCGAGAGCATTTGCACCACACCGGGCAGGTCCAGGTGCGAGAGCGTACCGCTGAGCGCCGTATCGGAAGAGCCCAGCATCTGCACCGGCTGAAAGCCCTCGGTGTTGCTTAGAAGAAACGTCTTGATGTGCGCGGCAATCAATTCAGGCCCCAGCCTCTTGTCCACATAGTCGGCACATCCGGCGCGGAAAGCCTCCATCAACGCCTGGTCGCCGCCTTCTCCAAGGGCAATTACCGGAACATGCGCGGTCTTGGGGTCGGCATGGACAATCGGCGGCAATTCGTGGGCATTCATCTCCCGCAAGCTCGTGGAACACAGAATTGCCGACGGCATGTCGTATTCCAACATGGTCAAAGCATAGGCCGACTGCGTGGCGTGGATGACCTCGAAACCTTCATGCTTCAAGGCATCCGTCACGCGGCGCGCGAAAAACACATTCGCGTCGATGACCAGAATTTTTGCCGATCCAGAGCCATGGCCGGAAGTGCTCATGCCAACGCCTCCGTGGCAAACAGTTTTTCCAGGTTGACGACCTCAATGACCTCCGCCCCCTGCCAGACAAAGCCGGTCACATACTCCGGCGCTTTGCCCGAGGGCTCAACTTGCTCGGCACTGACCAACTCACACTCCCCGGTCACCGGGATCGCCGTCCATTCCTGGCGCGACTCGAATTGACGATTTGCAATCAAATAAAATTTCCTTGGTGGAGCATCGGGACCCGCCAATATCTGCGCTACGTCACAAACAGGCACGATTCTGCCCCTTCTCACCAGCACCCCCGTCAACATTCGAGTACGGTGAGGAAATCGTTGCAGGCGGTCGGGCTTGGCCAATTCTGTAACTTTTTCGGCCGGCAGGGCAAATTTCTTCTTCCCCAGCGGAAAAAAAACATACGATTTTTCCGCGCTCATACAGCCGCCACTCCCGTGATCCGCTCTGTTTTCAGAATTGCCGCCTCGGCTTTGCTCAGGAAGGCATCCTGGTTCACCACGGGAACCACATCGTCGTTCAGAATCGTTAAACCACGGTACCAGTTCCGCTCGTCTCCCGTAAATGCCTGTGGTAATGCCAAGAGAACAGTAATTTCGGTCATCCGATCGGTACTGTCGACCAAGACCGCCGCACAGGTCTTTCGCAAAATGAGAACGCGCGCTGCACTCAATGCCGCCGAGCGTATCAAGGAAAAATGCTTGGCCGAATCCACAACAAAATACGTCTCGCCGTTTCTTTCCAGAATAAACTCGACTTTACCAATCCGATTCGAACCCGGCACCGCCGTATAGGGCCGCAATCCCTCTGTGCCCCGAATCTCGCCGACAGCGTAGGCGGCGATTGCAAACCGGAAACCGCCCACGGTGAATAAGATCACATCTTCGTGCGCGCCTTTGGGCGGCTGTGGACGCTGGTCCCTCACAGCACTCCCACCTTGGCCGCTCCAAAAATGAATAACACACGCTTTTCGATTGCCCCGTAAATGCTATCGATCGGCAAAATTTGATCCACGACGCCGGTCTTGATTGCCTCCTGCGGCATCCCGAAAATTACGGCAGTCGATTCATCTTGCACGATCACGTGGCCGCCGGCATTCTTAATAGCTTGCACGCCCTTCGCGCCGTCGTTCCCCATTCCGGTCAGCACCACGCCAATCCCCATCACGCCCGCATAGTCTCCGGCACTCTCCAGCGTGAGATCGGCACATGGCCGGTAACCGCCAACGCGCGGCCCATCGTCAAGATTGATCCGTCCGGTCGCCGATATCCGAAGGTGATGCGAGCCGGGACAGATATAAAGCTGGCCAGAAACGACGATCTCGCCCGGCTCTGCCTCTTTGACCTTAATCTGCGAAACCTCTGCAAGCTGCTGGCTGAACTGCGACGTAAAACTGCCGGGCATGTGCTGCACCAGGATCACCGCTCCCGGAAAGTCCTTGGGAAAATACGGAACGAACCGCATCATGGTCGCCGGTCCACCCGTAGATGCAGCTACCACCACAATCGGAAACTTGCTACCGCTGCGCATTGCCGGCGCGACCGCGGCTCCCGCCCCAGCCGAGCGGCCTTCCTGCAAACTCTGCTCAAAGCTCTTGGGCTCCGAACGGGGAGCGCCGCTGGCCACTTCCTGCTGCAAGCGCGCCCGTGTGGCTGTGCGCACCACCCGAACTTTGGCCGCCACCTTAAGTTTGCGGCAAAGCTCCTCTTTCACGGAATTCATATCGAGATCGACACCACCGGAAGGCTTTGCCACAAAATCGATGGCTCCCAGTTCCAGCGCCTTCAGTGTGACCTCCGCGCCGTCGCGCGATTCCGAACTCACAATCACGATCGGACGAGGATTGCTGGACATAATGATTTCCGTGGCTTGCAGGCCGTCCACATGCGGCATGTTGATATCCATGCTGATAACGTCAGGCTTTAAAGCCTCCGTCTGCGACACGGCATCGCGTCCATCGCGGGCCTCGCCGCACACCTCCAGTTGGGGGTCGGCAGCGATAATGCTCTGCAATACCTTGCGCATGAACGCCGAATCGTCGACGATCAGCACCCTAGTCTTTTTGCCTGCTTCAATCATCTGTCCAGTTCGCGGCCCCGGCTGATCTTACTTATTGATGGCCCAATGTGATCCTCAAAACACTAGGATCGCTTCCAGCAGCTTAAAAACGATCTTCCTTTCGCGCTTCCTTCCGATCTTCCTTTTTCGTTCGACCTTCTTACTTGTTCCGATCTTTCCTGACGATCTCAGTTACGGATTTGCCTCATCCATTTCCAAAAGCTTCAACGCTACGAAAACCATCTAGCGAGCAGCGGTTCTTATCGAGCAACCCTGGGTTGATAGTGCGCTCCCTGCTGCGCGGCCATCATCGCCTTTGCCGCTGCCGCTCCCGTGCCATGGCCGATTAAATTGGTAACCGCCGCCACAAACTGGTCCTCCTGCACGGGCTTGGTGAGAAATGCCGCCGCGCCTTCTTTCATCGCGCGCTCCCGGTGTTTCGCTCCGGCTCTCGAAGTCACAACCATCACCGGAATGCTTCTAGTCTCGGGGTCTTGACGAAGGTGGGCGAGCAGCTCGTAGCCGTTGGTTCGCGGCATCTCCAAGTCGGTCACCACCAGATCGCAGCGGGTCTGCGTCACAATCTCCAGGGCTTCAAGTCCGTCGGAGGCAAGTTTCACCCGGTAGCCTGCTTTCTCCAGCATCCGGCCGACAAATTTGCGTACGCTGATCGAGTCGTCGACCAGTACCACGACCTTCTCATCTTCGACAAACTCTCTGGCCGCCGCCGGAACGGAGCCGTAGGAAGCGACTGCTTCCGCACCGGGCGAGAATATCCGCGCAGCATTGGCGCTGGTCATCAGCGGACGATGCTCAATCGCCTCTCCCGCAACCAGGCGGCTCACATCAATCAGCAGGATCAGGCTGCCATCGGGAGCAATGGTGGCGCCAGGGAACATCTTCACATTGCGCAGGTATTCGCCCAGGCTCTTGATCACAATTTCATCTTTACGGATGACCTCTTCCACCACCAGGCCAACTTGCCTGCCGGCAACGTTCACAATCACCATGCGGAAGAAGCCGTTGATCGGTTGAATGCCCTCCAAGCCAAGCGCGCCGTCAAGGCGCACAACCTCGGTGACCACATCGCGCACCTTGGTCAAGAGCTTTCCGCCAACTTCTTCGATCTCATCCACCTTCAGCCGCCGGATCTCCTCGACAAAGGCAAGCGGCAACGCGAAGGTGGCGTCCCCTGTGCGTATGAAGAGCGCCTGCGAGATGATCAGCGTGAGCGGGACTTTCAAAGTGAATCTTGTTCCCCGCCCTTTTTCAGTCTCAATTTCGATTTCCCCGTTGAGCTGCGACAGGTTCGACCGAACAACGTCGAGGCCAACGCCGCGGCCCGCCAGCTCCGTTTTGCGCGGAGCCGTGGAGAAGCCCGGACGGAACAGCAGGTCCAGAAGCTCACGATCGGTCAATGCAGACGCGCCTTCGGGGCTCACCAGGCCGTTTTCAACCGCCGCCTTGCGCACCCGGTCGAAGTCGACGCCGCGGCCATCGTCTTCGACTTCGATATAGATGTGGTTCCCGCGATGATAGGCCCGCACGGCAATACTGCCGTTGTCGCTCTTGCCGGCCATGTATCGCTCTTCTTCGCGCTCCAGGCCATGGGCCACCGCGTTCCGCACCAGATGAATCAGCGGATCGGAGATCTGCTGGATGATGTTGTTATCCAGTTCCGTCTCCGCTCCGGCCAGCGTAATCTCCACCCGCTTGTTGGACGCCTTGGCCGCATCTCTCGCCGTCCTGGAAAGGCGCGTATAGAGATTGCCGATGGGCACCATGCGGGCTTGCGTAATCTCATCCTGAAGCCGATGCGCCAGCTTGGTGAACTCATCGATATCGGAATCCACGCGGCGGACAAACCCATCAAGCTGCGTGAGCACTTCGGTGATGTCGGCCGAAATTTCCGTCAGGGAGCGCGAAAGGATGTTGAAATCGTCATAGCGATCCATCTCCAGTTCGCTGAACTCCGCGAGCGCATGATCGAACGAATGTTTGTAGCTTGAATATCCCCCGCGCAACGGGAACAGGTCGGAGGCGGCGGGCCTTGGGGTGGGGTTTGACGTGATGCGGCTGAACTCATACTTTTCCTGAAATTCAGCCACCTTGTCCTGCATGCGCGCCTTGGAGAAATTCAGAACGTCGGCCAGGCGCTCCAGTTCCGCTACCCTTCCCAGCATTCGTGTACGGTTGATGACCAGTTCGCCCACCGCGTTCATCATGCGGTCAAGCCGCTCCAACGCTATGCGAACCGACTTCGATTGTGGCACGCCCACCGGATCTTTTTTTGCCGGAAGCTCGCCATCCCTCTTTTCGCCTTCCAGCTTTCTGACGAGCCCAACCTCGGCCCCCTCGGCCAGGGCGCCTTCAGTTAGAGCACCCAGAGGCTCCTCATCCGCAGGCTCCGCTGCAATGGCTGGCGTCCGCGCGGCCATTGGAATCACGCGCTCTTCCGTCGTCCCCTCAAGGGCCGGTTTTGCTTCGGCGTGAACGTCTTCCATGCCCTCTGGCGGTACGAGCCTTCCGATCCTTGCAAACAGCACGCCGACCGTGGATTGCATGGTGGCCTCGTTGGGCCACTGGCGATAAAGGAACTTCTTAAGGACATCCACCGATTCCAGGCAGATATCGATGATCTCAGCGCTGGGAGCGAGTGCCCCGTCGCGGAGACGGCCAATCAGATCCTCGGCCCGGTGCGCCACACGGGAGATTCTTTGCAGGCCAACCTGGGCTGCGGAACCTTTTACCGTGTGCATAGCTCTCAGGAGCCGGTGAATCTCGTCATAACTTGGATTGGTTTCAAGCGAAAGCAGGCAGTCGGTAATGATCTGCAGGTGCTCTTCGGCTTCAGGAACAAAAAACTCGAGAATCTCAGCCGGCACCTCGCTGTCTTCTGGAAGCTGCGAGAACGGGGCTGCCTCGCCTGTTGAACTTGCCTCACCAGCTTCCACCGGTGCTGGTTGTTCAGCGGCCTCGGCGCTCGCGGCAGCCTCAGGCTCGGGAGCGGACTGAAAGGCGAACGGATATCGGCCTTTGAAGCTGTTGATGTCGTCCACGGCCTCCACGCCGTTGGCGCTGACCATCAAGAGGTCCGATTCCAGAATTGCAATGCCTTCGGAGATGAACTCCACCAGGGGAGTGGCGGCATCCTGCCCGATGGTGGTATTGATCGCATATTGGAAGATATGCGCCAGCTTGCCTGAAACTTCAGAAAACAGCGGGAATCCATACGATCCCGAAGTGCCTGCCAGGGTATGCGCGGAAATATAGAGGCGTTCGATATCCTCCGGCTGAGGATAGGCGTCCAGGAGAATACCCGCATATTCCCGCAGGAATTGCAGGTGCTCCGAGGCTTCCTGGAGGAAGACCTCTACGAATTCCGCCCCGTTCTCGTTCACGCCCTCTCCTGCGCGGCTGCCGGCCGGCGCAAAAGCGCCGGCTTCTGATAGATCCGTGAGTCGCGATAAACGTGCGTTTCAAAAGTTACGTCGGACTTGGCGATCGATTCTGCATGGCCGAGGAAAAGATATCCTCCCGGCTCCAGATACTCGTAAAAGCGCTGGATCAACTGCGCCTGGCGCTCCTCCGAGAAGTAAATCAGCACGTTCATGCAGAAAATGCAGTCGAACTTGCCCATGTAGACCACTTGCGCCAGGTTCATTGGCGCAAAGGTAATCATGTTCCGTACCCTGGGCTTGACCACGTAATGGTCGCCCGTCCGCGAGAAATATTGTTCACGCTGCCTGGGATTGATCTTTTCCACCTCGCGGGCATCGTAAATTCCGTGTTCGGCATGGTCCAGCGCCTGGCGGCTGATATCGGTCGCCAGAATGTGCAGGTTCCAGGCGTCGGCAAATTCCAAAGTATCGGCGATGGTGATGGCGACGCTATACGGCTCCTCTCCGGTCGCGCATCCGGCGCTCCAAATCCGCAAGGAGCGGGGATTTTCCCAGAACTTCTTCATGTGCAGTTCGGGCAGCACCTTTTTTTCGAGAGCCTCATAAATCGCCGGATACCGGAAGAACGATGTTTCTTGCGTCAGCAATCGCTGCAGTAAGGAGTCGTATTCAACATTCGAGCTCTTGATCAGCCGCAGCAAGTCGGTTCCGTGGGTGAGCTTCTTCGCTTCCAGGTGCTCGCTCACACGCGTGGAGAAGAACCGTTCCCGCGATTGGTCGAACAGGATCCCTGAACGGTTTTCGATCAACCCGCGAATTTCGCTGAGCTCATGCTCACTCACCATCGGCCGCATCCACCTTCCCCTGATTCGTTCTCTATCCTTTCCCGCTCATGGCTTCAATAAACAGCCTTACCTTCTTGCACCGGCGCTCACCGCCTCGAAGTAGCCACCAACTCCGGGCGCGGCTCATTGGTGGAGCCTGCCGCAATGCGGAACTGGGATAGAGCTTCGTTGAGCTGCTCCGACATGTGCACCAATTGCTCGACCGTGCGGGCCGTCTGGCGCGCGCCTTGAGAAGTCTGGCGCGTGATGTTCGAGATGATCTGCATGGCATTGGCCACGCCTTCTGTTCCTCTCACCTGCTGCTTAGAAGCCAGCGAAATCTCCTGCACCAATTCGGCCGACTGGCGCACCACCGTGGAGATGGCTTCCAGCGCTTTTCCGGCTTGGTCGGCCAGCTTGGCTCCGATTTCCACCTCTTTCGTACCCTCTTCCATCACAACCACCGCATCGTTCGTTTCGGCCTGAATTGCTTTGATGAGCGCGGCAATGTCCTTCGTGGCGTTCCGTGAGTGTTCGGCCAGTTTTCTGACTTCGTCGGCGACCACCGCAAAACCGCGGCCGGCCTCACCGGCTCGCGCGGCCTCGATGGCGGCATTCAACGCAAGCAAGTTGGTCTGCTCGGTAATGTCATTAATCACGTTGACGATCTCGGAGATTTCGAGCGAACGGTCGCCAAGCGCCTTGATGCGTTTTGCAGTCGCCTGCACTGAAGAGCGGATGCGCTGCATTCCTTCCAGCGTATCGCGCACCGAGCGGTTTCCCTGCTCGGCGGCATCGAGCGCCCTGCGCGCCGCTTCCGCGCTGGCTTCGGCGTTGTTCGACACCTGTTTCATCGAGACCGTGAGCTCTTCCACGGCGGATGAGGTGTTGGTAATTTCCTGGTCCTGCTGGATCGCACCGGAGGACATTTCTTCCGAGGCAATCAGAATCTCGTTGGCGCTCGATTGCACGTCGATGGCGGCTTTGCGCACACGATCAAGAACCTTGGCAAAGTTATCGAGCATGTAGTTCACCGAGTCGACCACGTTGCCCAGCGCGTCGCTGGTCACGCGGCCGCGCAAGGTCAGGTCGCCTCGGGCGATCTGGCTCACAATCGTCAGGAACTCGGTCACGCTCTTCTGGAGGTTCTCCTGCGCTTCCTGGTTGAACATGGCTCGCGAAGCCTGCTCGGCGGCACGATTGAGGTTTTCGGCAATGAAGCCTAGATCGTCCGCCGCCTCTACGCTGGCGCGTGCGCGATAGTCTCCGTGCGAGAGCCGTTCCGAAAATTCAGTGAGCTGCTTGATCGGACCGAGCACGCGGTTGTCGATCCTGAACCAGACGAAAATTCCCGCCCCGCAGCACAGCACGAGGGAGAACAGCAGCTTGATTCCCGCCGGGCCAGGCAGGCTGGTGAAATCGCTAATGGGCCTCCCGTTAGGTCCGGACGCAGCCCCGGCGCCATAAGCAAAGTACATCACCATGAGCAGCGCCAGAAAATTGACACCAATCACCAACGTTAGGGCCGAGTTCAATCGACCTTTCATAAACAGCCTCCAGAGACTGCGTACCATGAACGGAAATCCCTCCGCCAGGACGCCTTACGAACAGAACTTTCAAAACCAAACTTCAAAAACCCGAGCTTTCAAAATCGTTGTTTCGAACCTTTAAATCACCCCGAAACGATCAAATCACCGGCACCGGAAAAACCTGTGTCAACTTTTTCAGGTCCAATGCCAAAGCCAGGCGGTCGGCTTGCCGCAGCATTCCCACGCATTGAGGAACATCTCGCGGCGCTTCCTCGGTCAAGAGCGGCTCTGAGGTCGCATGAGTTCCAATCACCTCGTCCGCGGCAATCCCCAGCCTGACCTCATCGCGGTCTTCCTCGCCTTTCAACGCCGCCACTACCACATGGCGGGGCGGCAAGTCAGGCCTGCGGCCTTCGGAAAAAGCAATGTCTACGACCGGAACGATGGAGCCGCGCAAATTGAAAATACCCATCAGGAACGCAGGAGCCAGCGGAAGTTTCGTCAAAGCCGGCCATTCGACGACCTCTTCCACGTCCAGGACAGACAGGCAGAAACGCTCTCGGCCAGCGCGGAAAATGCAGTATTGCCGCTCCGATTGCGCCTTGGGAAGCAACTCCAACTGCTCAGGCTCCGCCAAAGGTAGTAACTGTTGCTGCTCTTCTTGCATCTGTTCGTCTAGTTGCATCTGCTCTTCTGGCGTCCGCAACCGGGTATTCTTTGTATCCACTCGATTTTTCCTTGGCCTTTTTTCCTTTTGTTCTTAGCCCTTGAAATCAGCCCCTCGAAATCACCGAACGAACTTTTGCACGGTGCCCAATAACTCCTCGGTCGTGAAGGGCTTGGTAACATATCCGTCGGCGCCCTGCTGCTTGGCCCAGAATTTATCGCTCTCGGTACTTTTGGAGCTGACCAGGATCACCGGAATCCTGCCATATTCAGCATGGCTTTTCAGCTCGCGGCAGGCTTGAAATCCGTTTCTCTGGGGCATGACCACGTCCATCAGGATCAAGTTGGGACGCTCCATATCGATCATCTGTTCAATACGCAAAGGATCATGCGTAGCAACGGAGGAGTAGCCCGCCCGGTCCAATACGGCCTGCATGAGCTTTACTTCCGCCGGCGAGTCATCGACAATCAGAATCTTTTTCAAAGTGGACAAACCCCTGCCCAGAGATATCCATACAGGGAGAAAGCAATTGCAGAACCAAGTTAGCGCGCTTAAAGGACATCCCTTGAGATGGAAAAAGCTATTTTAAATCAACATGTTATGAATTTGTGTGCGCTTTGGAAAAACCGGAATGAGAGAGATGAGACAACTTCTCCGTCTCATCCTGAGATTGTTTCTCAGTCACCTGCATTTCAACCGCAATCGAGGAGAACCGCTGCATGATCTCGTGCATGTGCAGCGCCATGTCATGAATGGTCTCGGCCTGCTCACGAGTGGCATCCGGCAACAGGCTGGAATCCAGCAACATCAGTTCGGCATTTCCCAAGACGGAAGTCAGCAGATTATTAAAGTCGTGGTGGCTATCGAGCATGTGCCGCCCCAGGGCTGCATACCGGGCTGTAGCCGCCGCGGCCTGCTCCGCCTTGCGGACTCGCGTGAGCAAGTCCACCCGTTTCAGGCACTCCCCTGCCAATAAAACCAGCGTCTCAATCCAGCCTTCATGCTGCTGAACCACCAGAAGCCGGGGAAATTCGGTCCGCACAGCTTGCACCTGGCTGCCGGTCTCCACCATGCACACTACCGGATGCGCGCCGCCACTATCCAGACTCTTCAGGATGACCGACCGCCGGCCGCCACGAACAGGCCCCACGATGGCAACATCGAAATTCCCGCGCGCCTCGCCGCTCAATAGTTCGGTGTTGATGACCGTAAAGCCTGGAACCATCCGCTCGAGCTGCCAGCGTCCTCGAACGTCGCGCGCGAACGAAGGATCGTCGGCGACGATGAGCACGGAGCGGGAATTGTGGGGCATCGGCATCATCACTGGAGTCTCGGCCCCTCAACCCTTGAGCCGCTCCCCTTCCTGAATCAAAGCGAGCAGCCGCTTGGTGGTGGCCGCGAGGTTCACCGCTGCGTCGATGTTGTTGCCTTCCTTCGCCTTTGTAACTTGGTCCCGCATCTCATCGACGGCCTGCTGACCGATTTCCAGCGCGGCCCCCAAATCGGTGGGCTCATTCTTCTTCTGCCGCTCCACGGAAACATGCAGGATGGTACGGGCAGCCACTGCTCTTTGTAGAGCCTTGGCCAAGTCGTCGGTATCCGGCTTGGTGAACGCCTCGGCCTCCCAGGTGGCGATTAACAACTTGCATCCCGCAAGCGTTATCGGCGTAACGCCCGGTCGCTGTTTGGGAGGAAGCGCCATGAGCTGCTGCGCAATATCTGCGACGCACTGCCCCAGAAAACTATGTTCTTCCGATTCGCGCGCTGGCGGGATGGACGACTCATTGGAAGTCGGTGGCGTCGCTTCCTGAACGGGCGCCGGGGAAACCGGGGTTGCTGAAATTGGACTTGCAGCAACTGGGGTTACGGAAATCGGAGCTGCAGAAATTGGAGTTGCAGAAATTGGAGTTGCGCCGGCCACGGGCTGAATCGGTTTCGGCACATCCACAGCAGGCTGCTCGACCGGCATAGGCGTCAGTCCGGCAGGCATTGGAACCGGAACCGCGACAATCTTCGGACCAACGGGCTTCGGAACAACCGGCTTTGGCGCTTCCTTTGCCGGCGGGGCGGGAGCAGAGCTTCCAGCCGCAGACGCCAAGACGCTGGATGGTGCGCATTCCATTTGTATTGGAATCGCTTCTACCGGCATTGCAGGCAGCGGCCCAACTTCGTCCGCAAAAAGAGGAGCCGCCGAATCGACAGGTGCGCTTTCAATACGAAACTCTTGGTGCTCTTCCTGGGCTGGAGGCATGCTACGCGCTTCCTCAGCGGCGCGCACTTCCGGTTTTCCCGGTGAGGGCTTGCCCAAAGAGCTTGCAGGCGGGGCGCTCGGCAAGATTTGCTCAAATTCTTTGGATAGCGGAGCGATCGGTGCAGCTTCCGTCTTAACCTCCTGCAGTGCCTGCTCCAGGACATGGCGCAATTGAATCAACTGAAGAAAAGAGGATCCTCCGGAGTAGGGTGCGCGGAACGGAGTCTTCCACTGGTGAACTACGTGGCGCACATGCTCCAGCGACTCCCGGTCGCTCAAACCAGCTTCGCTGCAATCGACCGAAGAAAAACCACGCTGCTGCAATTCGTTGATCGCATTACGAATGGCGTGCAAATCCAGGTGCATAGCGCGGAAAAATGCCCTCCGCGCCAGAAAGTTAAATTTAGTAAAAGCCACGAGGCAGCCGGGATCAAAGTAGTTTTGCCCCTGCGCAAGCTTAAGCTCGCGCACCTCCACTAGCGCTCCGGAATTCTGCAGATCTTCCAGGCTGTTGGAGTTGTTTAACTTTTCCAGCTTGCTTTCCAGGTGGTCCACCCAGTTTGGGAACTCGGGCGTCCCTTCCCCCAGCACCGGCACGAGTACGCGCGCAACCTCTTCCAGGGTGATTTGTTGATCGTAGAGCCCATGCGGGGCGCAGTGGGCGAAATACTGCACCAGGAGAAAATCGATCTTGTCGCGGTCGATCTCGGTCTTCTGGTTCTTCGCCAGGTGGCGCACAACCAGTTCCCGCAGGTTTTCTTCCGTTTGTAGGTTGGTGCTTTGCAGCAACTGGCGAAGCTGCCAAACATGGACCTGGGAGTCCACGGCATCGAACCATTGGCGCACGCGCTCGATGACCTCCGGTTCCGAGCGATCGACCGGATACTCAAGATCGTGGCAAACGGGCGCGCCTATTTCAAAAGTCTCATCGAGTTCCGCATAGATGGCGTGCAACCGCCGGGCCATGCGCCAGAAAGCGGCAATCTCACCAAAGCTGAGCGCGGCTGATGTCATCGTTGGATGATCCAATTTTTTACTTTCTCTCGAAAGCGGGCTGCAACGGCGGTTTTGCCGTGATGAAACTGCAGTGCGACGATTTCGGCTTCGGTGTCGAGCGAACCATCGGAATTCTCTAGCCGGATTCGATCCTCGAAATCCAGCGCCATATCGGAGGCAAACACTACTTCCTCGGAAGTGCCAAACTCAATGACGGTATTCTCATGATTCTCATTGGGTGAGTCGCCCTCATTGGCTTGGCCAAGACGCCTGACCCGCACAGGAATCCTGACAGGCACCGCCTCGGGAAAGAACTCCGCGAGCTTTGCAGTACACGACTCCCCTGCCGAAGACGATGCCACAAAAAATTGTTTCGCCACCTGAAGATACCTCACAGCCAATCCGCCAAAGGTCGTTTGCTCATCTCACTCATTGGCGCGCCGTCCATCCCGGTGCCATTCCCGGGAGGCTGCGTTTGGCGTGAACATGCCCCCGTTTTTCCGACTTCAATTCCTGGAACCACCCGGCTCGAAAAACGGGTGAGCGGAAATACCTAGAGCAAGATCGCAACCAAAACCCGGCTGAGGATAAGTTATTGATTATGAAGACGGCGCGAGGATGGCAACAACCATTTTGACGAGGACAAGTCTCAGGATGAAACAGCAGCGTCTCATCTTCCCAGATCGGCTTCCCAACCTGATTTTCTAACCCCGACTCCACCGAACTGGATCGCTCTTCTCATCCGCTCCCGTTTCAGGAAAGCGTTACGACGCGGCGCTTGCACCTTTGCTATATCCAATATTGTAGCGTTTCAATTTGCGATAGAGCGTGGCCCGGCTGATTCCCAACATCCGGCCCGCCATCACCTTGTCTCCGTCCACCTGCTCGAAAACGCGCTGGATTGTAGCCCGTTCGAGTTCCTCCAGGTCGGTATGCGATACGACCGGCTTAGCCGGAACCACATTTTCCAGCATTGGCGCGCCCTCCGGCTCACTGCGAACCGCGGGAGGCAAGTCATGCACCTCCAGCGTATCGAGGCTGCCAAGAGCCACCGCCCGCTCGATAACGTTCTCCAGTTCCCGTACATTCCCCGGCCAGTCGTGCTGAAGCAGACACTTCATGGCCGCCGGAGAGATGGTGATCGTCCGTCCCGGTGCAAACTTGTCGAGAAAGTAATGCACAAGCGGCGGAATATCGGACTTCCGCTCCCGCAGAGACGGCAGATGCAAGGTCACAACGTTCAGGCGGAAATAAAGGTCTTTCCTGAACTTCCCTTCCTTATACGCCACTTCCAGGTCGCGATTGGTGGCGGCAATCACTCGCACATCGACCTTGATTTTCTGGTTGCTGCCTACGGGCCGCACTTCCTTCTCTTGCAGGACCCGGAGCAACTTGGCCTGCAACTCCAGCGGAAGCTCGCCGATCTCGTCTAGAAAAATTGCGCCTCCACTGGCTGCCTGGAAGAGGCCCTCCTTCGACTTCAAGGCTCCTGTGAACGCGCCTTTTTCGTAGCCGAACAGTTCGCTTTCAATCAGGGTCGGTACCAGAGAGCCGCAATCCACCGCGACAAAAGGCCGCTTGGCGAAGGACCCGCGATAGTGAATGGCCCTCGCTACCAACTCTTTTCCCGTTCCGCTTTCTCCAGCGATCAAAACAGGGGTCCGGGTATCTTTGAGGCGCGCCACCATCCGCAGCACGTCCTGAATCTTGGTGGAAGAACCGACGATGCCGTTCAGGGCGATCTCCGCGCCGACACGGTCGCGAAGAAACTGGTTTTCCGCCACCAGCTTTACCTTCTCTTCCATGCGCTGCAGCAGAAGTTTCAGTTCTTCGATCCGAAAAGGCTTGGTGATGTAATCGTAAGCGCCAAGCTTCATCGCCTGGACCGCCGTTTCAATCGAACCGTGGCCGGTCATGATGGCAATTTCGGTTCGCGGCAGCACCTGCTTCACCCTGGGCAGGAACTCCAGCCCGGTCATATTCGGCATCATCAGGTCGGCAAGAATAATGTCCGGTGAATCGGTTTCCAGGTAGGCAAGCGCCGCCTCGGCGCTCGGGGCCTCCATGCAGTGAAATCCGAGGGATGCGCCTACGGTCAAACACAGCTTGCGGATGCTCTGATGGTCATCGACGATGAGAAATCTCGCCTGAAGATCGTCCGTCATCTTGCCCTTTCCGTCATGTTGCTGTTCCTCATCGTTTTGCTCGCCGGTCATTTCCGCCGGTCATGTCGAACGCCCCCGTCATTGGCGTGACCCATCATTTCGCATGACCCGTTATTTTGCGTGACCCGTTATTTTGCATGACCAAAGATCCTTTCGACCGTGGCCATCAGTTGATGCACCCGAAAAGGCTTCTCAATATAGGGGACCCCGGTATCGCTCAACGCCTTCATGGTCTCTTCATTGACTGTATCGCCGGTAATAAAGAGGATACGCTCCTTCAGCTCCGGGCGATTCGCCACGATCCAGGCGTGAACATCGGCTCCAGATGCTCCGCCGGGAGTACGCATATCCGAAATGACTCCAGTAAAGCGTTCACTCTCGAGAGCTTTCATGCCTTCGACCGCAGAGTTTGCGGTGCGACACACATAGCCGTAGCGTTCCAGGGCGGTGCGCAGGAAGTCCATCACCGAGCGTTCATCTTCAATAAGTAGCAGCGGCAATTTTCCCTCCTCGCTCACGCGATTGCTCCAGCCGTTCTGTCGCCCGCGTCGGCCTTGACCGGAAGACGCACGCTGAAGGTGGCTCCCGGCGAATCCTGATTATTACTGCAGGAAATCTCTCCGCCGTGGCCGCGGACAATTCCATAGCAGATGCTTAAGCCGAGCCCTGTTCCCTGCCCGACCTCCTTGGTTGTAAAAAAAGGATCGAAAATGCGCTCCGGATATTGAATGCCTTCGCCATTGTCCCGGAAGCGGACCTCAATCCAACCGCCTTCGTGGGTCGTCGTGATTTCGATTGCGCCCCGCCTTTCGGTGTTGCGCACGGCATCGTAGGCGTTGTTCAGAATGTTCAGGAACACCTGCTGTAACTGATGCGAATCGGCAATCAGGTCGGGAAGCTCTTCATCGAATTTCTCGCTGACCTCGATCCCATGATTTGAAAAATCGTAGAAACGCAGCGCCAGGGTCTTCCGCAGTACGCGATTGATCTGCATCGCTTGCCGCTTAGGAGGGCTTTGGCGCGCAAAGCTCAGGAGATTCTGTACGATCTCCTTGGTCCGCTGCGCCTCTTCGAGCACGATTTTCAAATCTTTTCGCGCGCTCTCCGGAACCTCCGGATTCTCCATCAATAGATCGGAAAAGCCCATAATCGCGGTGAGCGGATTATTCACCTCATGCGCCACACCGGAAACCAACTGCCCGACTGCGGCCATCTTCTCCGTATGCATAAGTTTGGCCTGGATCATGGCCGCATCGGTGATATCGGTCATGAGCACCACCACACTGGAGGCATCGCCGGTCTCGTCGCGCATGGGGCTGAGGTTCACGGAGAACTTCCCCTGGGCCCCGTTGCCCCGAATGATCGCAAGCTCTAGGTTATCGACCTGCATCCCTCGCAAACTTGATTCGAAAGCTTCGGTGAACTCTTTCATATGCGACGGGGGAATGATTCTGTCGAGCCGATTCCCTACCAGCGTTTTTTGGTCAAAGGCCCCGGCCTCGTAGCACCGCCGGTTGGCATAACTGATAAGCCCCGCCGTATCGGCCACCATAATCATGGTTTGAGTGTTATTCAGGATCTTGCTGGTAAAGTCGCGCTCCCGCTGCAACTGCGCCTGAAAATTCTTTACCTCGGTAATATCCAGCAGCACGCCCCGGTATTGAAGAATCTTGCCTTGCGGATCGCGCACGACAAAGGCATTCTCCAGTGCGTGAATCAAGGTGCCGTCGCGGCGGCGCAGGGTGACTTCAAAGTTCCTTACGGAGCCGTACTCTTCCAGGTGTCTGGCAATCTCATCGCGCTGAACGGCGGAGACATAGACCTGCTCTCCCAAATCCAGCTTAAGCAACTCTTCCCGCGATTGGTATCCCAACATACGAACCAATGCGTCGTTGACTTCGATAAAGCGGCGCTCGGGAGAAGAGAAAAAGACACCCTCCTGTACATTGTCGAAAAGCTCTCGATAACGCCGTTCAGCTTCACGCCGCTCGGTAACGTCTTTCAATACGTGAACGGTCTGCAAACCCTCGTTGAGTGCGCCATGAATACGCGACGTGGAAACCAGGTAGCTGCGTTCCAAAGCCGGATGCTGGTACTCGCCCGACTCATCTTCGCTGCGGCAAAAGGGACACGGCTGTTGTCCATCGGAGGAGACCGAAACCAAAGCGCGCATCGTCAAACCGATCAGGTCCGCAGGACGCGCTCCAATGAACTCCGCCAGCGATCGGTTGACCCGCATCACACGGAACTGCTCGTCGTGAACCACGATGTAGTCGGAGATGGAATCGAAAATCTCAGCCCATTGACGGCTTGACTGGGTAATTCGCGTAAACAGCCGTGCGTTTTCCAGAGCTACGGACGCATGTCCGGTCAACGCCTGCAACAGGTTCAGGTCGCTCGGCAGAAGTTCCTTGCCAATATCGGCGAGGCACAGCATTCCCAGCAGATCGCCTTCTGTTCCTTCCAGGCGTACCAGGGTCAGATTGGTCCAATCCAGGTTTTCGAGGAGTTCGCGTCCTAGAACCTGAAGGCCATTGGAGTTGATCTTGAGGCTCGGATGCTTTTCCGCGTATTCCGAAATGGCTGCGCTCAATCGCCTTTGTACGCCCCGCTCGATCGAGACGCCATGGAATCCCACGCTTTCCAGCTTACTGCCCTGGGCTAGAGCGAGCACGGCGTAGCGAGCCTGCATCATCCCGGACACCCGCACCGTAAAACTCTTAACAAACTCTGGCAGGCGCAAGGCGGAGCCCAACTCCAGCGCCATCTCCATCAGGTTCTCGGAGCGCTTCCGGTGCTCCTCCAGGAGTTGATTCAGATGGTGCTCATCGGCAGGGGATGTGCCTTGAGTTCCAACGGGACTCTCCATCGGCGGTTCCGTATGGCGCTGCTGTTTCCTCTGCGGCCTCATGGGGATCTTCACAAAACTTTTCAGGGGAGAGGTTGACGTTACTCTGAAATCTCATTTTGAGTCAATCGAAATAGCTATTTAGAACCATAGGTTGAAACGCTGAACAAAATGTCATTTGCCAGGGCAAACGCCCTACTCGGCATTTGGATTTTGGTATCCCATATCATGGCAGTGATGTTCACAATGTGATAAAGACCATCGCTTTGTTTTTGAATTCCCGCCTTTAAGCGTTTTTCCACATGCTTTTCGTTAAAGACTGATGAAGAATATTATGTCTTGGCAAAAAAGCCGTCGCCGTTTTTAATAGGCGGGTGTAACGTTCTTCGTGGTCGCCGCACTATATCTACGGGCAAGTTGAAAGGGCTGAACGAACCTTATGGACATCGGCAGAAAGCTGTATAGAGGCTTTGGTTCTATTCTTGTTATCTCTGTGGTCGTCTTTCTGGTGATTCTGGCTTCCATCCTGAAAGAGAACGAAGCCCAGATCTCGGTGGAAAGAGCCACCGAGTTGGCCGGTGCAATCGACGATATCGATCACAAGATCATGGAGAACCGTCTCTCCCTAAGCACATTCCTGCTAACCGGCAATCGTGTTGAATCGGAACGGGTTGTTCAGGGTGGCAAAGAGATCGACCGGTTGATGGCGGCGGCGGAAAGCAAAGCAGACGCCCTGGAAGAAGAGAAGAACACCGCTTACGATCGCCTGGAATCGGTCCGTACGATTGAAGCGAACTGGTTGAATGAGGTTGCGGCCCCGCTCATTGAAAAACGCACGCAGATAGAGTCCGGAAAAACCGGCCTGCCGGCGTTGGAGGCTGCCTTCGTTCGCGCCAACGAGGGAAAATGGCGGATTGAGGAAGCCGATAGGCTGAAGAAACTCGCCGAATTTTCCAGCCTGGTCCGCGGCCGGGCGCAGGAAAAATCCGAAGGGCTCCGCGTCATCACAATGGGCGTGACGGTGGCGGGTTTCTTGTTGGTTGTGATCCTGATCGCAGTGGTAACCGGAATGACGGCAAAAGAGGTCAGCCTCTCGCTCGTTGGCCTTGCTACCGCCCTGAAAAAGGAAGGGGGCCAATCCAGGGCCCAACAAATGGGAAGCATGTAGCAATCAACCGAGAAGAGGCGGAATAGACATTGGCCAGGGTAGCAACCGGCGCTGACGCCTATACCAAGAAATCTCTAAAGCATTTGCTCCATTCAACCGCGACTTTGCGGGATGCGCGCTCTCGTCCGACCGCCTTGCCGCTCAAGTTGATGATTGATGAAGAGCTAAGATAGAGAGTCACGCGCTTGAAGAAAGGCGCGCCCAACCCGACCGGCGCACTAAGCCTTCTGGCTGCGAGAATCCCTCTGTTTACCTCGATAAATCAACCGGCAGACAATCATGGTAGGAAATAAAATAAGCGAACCCATCCAGGGCACAAGTTCGTTTGCCCAAAGTTTCTTAGGATCACCCAGACAATTGATGTCCGGTGCGGCAGGCAGATAGTAGACTGGAACAATGTCCCCTATAGAAATTTGATTAAAAAATGGAGCGCCGATGCCTGTCCTCCCAGTACCTTCGTATTTGTGTCCGTTGATCTCGAACGAATATTTGATTTGCCAATGGGGCCTCCGGGCAAGAGCTATTCCCTGAATCGGTATCCCATTCCTGCTCAATCTCCAATAGTTCAAGCTCGGCCCGCCGCCGATTGCCGCAATCAGGGCCGCCAGAAATAGCCAAAGCAAAAACCATCGAATAGCTTTCATTGAACTCTCCAGCCCACATTGCTCACCACTGGATGTGGAGCCATCGGCGAAGCTTCAGATCCCTGAGCGAGGAAGAAATAGATCCCCAATTCTGACGCAGTGGAGCTTTTCGCTGCGTAACTGCCTCGACGCTACTTCAAAAACGAGCCTGCGGCGGCTTCGAGAACCAAAGCCGGAATTCGCCGGAAGCGAGTAGAAAAAGGGCCGCGATTTATTCAGATTCTCTAACCGCACAAAGAGCTATCGCGATACGGGCAGCGAACCTTGAACATCCGCCGATCCATTCACCAGTTGCTGGACTCGCTGCCAGACCTGTTTGCCAACCTGTCTCCCCGTGGCTCTTCCATAAAGATCGCCGTCGGCAAAATGAATTCCGCAGTAGCGCCGGGAAATTCCCGCTTGATCGGCAGCGGCACTAAATGTAGGCCACGAGAGGGTCGTATCCGTATGCGGCGTAAGGCCAGGCTCTACCTTCGATCTGCCACGCTCAAGCGTGTAGGATGCTCCAAAGGAATCGTTGCCGGTGAAGTCCTTCAAGACTTCAGCAGCCGCGGCACTGAGGGTACTGTGTCCCGAAATGAATTCAGGAAAAGCAGGCGTCATTGCCATGACAACGGGCTGATAAGGCTGCCATTCCTGCCCCTGAATGGTTTCCGTTCCTTTGAAACGCCCTCCCCACGCGCGAACCGGTTGGCTGGCAAAGAGAAAGTGAATTGCGCTGATGGGCCGGACCGAATCAAACGCCCGCTTTGCGTCCCAAGCCGCAATACTTGCGTCAAAGATCGCATTGGTAAGCGCGAAGAACATCTTTACGTCATCGTCAAGACTGTGCCTGTCTCGAGCTGAGACAAATTGACCAAACAAACACCAATGCCCGGCAGGGGTTTCGGAGCTAGGCCCATCGGCCCAGTATTCCGCAATCACCTTATTTTCGTCAGTCAGATCGGCACTTAACTGGAGTATTTCCCTGGCCTGAACAACGTATCGATTCTTGTCTGCTACATAAGACGCGGGCTCAATCTTTGGACGGAACTGGGAACCGGAAGTCAGGGCAAAGGGAGTTATGAGGCCCCATTGAGGAGTCAAAAATCTCTGCGTCAGGAATCTGCCGTAGAGGCCACCGTCCGGCACCGGAGTCTGCAATGGTTGCCAGTGGTCCACATTGTCAAGACGCTCAACGCTGTTTATCGGTTTATATCCGGTGTAATCGCTGTAGGGCCCTGGATGAAGGTCACCCAATTGGTTCGAGCCATCGTGATGACGAAAATCGAGTACAGACTTGGCGGCAAGATTACCAATGCCGCTAGGCGTCGTGGGATCAAGGTTCACGTCCCCGGCATCCAACCGGAAGTCGGTCATTAGCGCGTCGTATCTAGCTCTCTCTTCAGGAAAAAGATCAACAAGGCAACGATAAGCCGCAAAATTTATGGCCGTCCGCTTATTTTCTTCAGTCCTTTCTTTTTCGGGCCGCCTAAGTTTTCCGCCAGCGATTGTGGCATCGGCCTGCCGATCATATGCGCTCCATGCATCGTAGATGCACGTATGGACAATCGCGAGCATACGCGCATTGACCGTCGGCCCCGGTCGACGATATCGGATGGTTTGTATTGCGACATTGTTCCACTGAATGACAACATTCTCTTGAGCGGTGGCAATGTGCGCCCAACCAACCAACCAAAATAGCGCGATTGCGAAGGCCGTAGACGACCATGGTCTTACCTTCGTTGCCAAGGAACTCCTACAAAGAGCTAGGCAAAACAATTGTCGTGGCCGCACGTCAACAAAGCTCTTGAAGGCAAGATTAAGTGATGTTTCAGTCCACCTGAGCATTTCTACAACTCCGAAAGCATTTTGCAAGATAAGGGGATCAATCTCATCTTTATAAATCGCAAATATGCAATAGCTAGCTTGCTCCTCCGCCCCCACCGCTAGTCCTGAAGGAACTCGAGAACGTGGCAGTCACATTACCGGCCAGGTCTTGCACATTGGATACCGACACGTTGATTGCTGCACCGCTTGGCAGTAACAACCTGGGAGTAAACGTTACAGTAGAGCCACTTACAGCAAAGCTTCCGGCTATTGGATTTCCATTCACTGTAACCGCCACGGTGCTGCTATTCACAGATCCAGGACCAATGGATTTGCTGAAGGTAAGCACTATGGCAGCACCTGCAGAAATTCCGGTAGCGCCATTCACCGGGCTGACAGACACGACGGTAGGCGCTGTAGTATCCGGCACGCTAGAACCACCAGTGGTAAAGCTGCTATTGAACGCGGGAATCGCATTTCCGGATAAATCGTTAAACCCACTCGCGCTAACGCTATATGTGGCATTCACCGCGAGGGGAATAGTGGGCGTAAACGTCAAGCCCGTGCGATCGGTGCTCAGCACAATCGAACCGGTAATTGGGGTTCCACCGGTCGACACAACGATGGCGTTGCTACCAACGCTACTACCGTTCACCGATTCACTCAGGAGCAACGAAACGAGGTCATTTACGGCTACTCCCGTAGCCAGATTCGCCGGTCCAACAGCCACCACGTTGAATGCGGGTGCACTACTCGCGGTGGTGAATCTGGACGTAAACGGCGCCAGCGATTGCCCGGTCAAGCCTATGATCGCACTGGTGGTTTGGACACTATAGGTAGTAGAGAACGCAAGATTGGACGTTGGCGTCAGAATCGCAATCGTACCGTCAGGCGAAAATGTAATGGCGCTGTTCACCGAGGTTCCTGTTTGTGTCAGCAACTGGAACGAGGCGCTTGTCACGGTCAATCGGTTGACGGGCTTATTGAATTGTAGCTGGATTGCCGTATTCACCGGGGCGCCCTGAGCATTGTTGAAGGGAGTTACTGAGACAACCAGCGGCGGCCCCGTAAGATCGGCTCCGTTCGCGGTAGAGAACGAGGAGCTAAATGACGGAGATAGTGTATTACCTGCCTCGTCTTGCGCACCAGCCACCGTGACCGTATAGGACGTACCGGCGGTCAGAGGCTGTAACGGAAACAACAGCAACGTCTGATTGCCATTGATGAGTTGTGTAGAAACCTGCGTGGCTCCGCCGGTGCTCGTCAACGTAACTTGGCCCAGCGTGAGAGGATTCACCGGGACGCTGAACTGAGCCATGACTTGCGCATTGATCGGAACCTGAGTCTGGCCGTTGGCCGGGCTAACTCCAGTGACTGCAAGAGCTCCGTTCGTGGAAGACACTGCTGTAGTAAAGGAGAAGCTGCAGAGTTGCAAGGAAGGACAGCTAAGCTGATTCCCGGCGAAATCTGCAATTCCTGAGCTTGCAAGCACCTGATATGTGTGGAATGTTGCCAACGGAGCACCAGGAATGAAGCTGACCGTCTTGCCATCGGCGCTTACATTCGTGGTTCCAGAAATTGGCAGCGACGTTGAAGTATCGTTCACAACCATGCTTAAACTTGTCAGCGATCCCGCATCAACCGGTACGTTTGTCTGAATAGCAATTACAGCGTTGACGGAAACTCCTAATTCTCCACTGGAAGGATTGGCGGCGACTACGACCGGCGCGACAGCGGCGGGCACTGCTCCGGTAGTGAAACGAGTCGTCTGGGCAACCACAGGATTCCCGGCCAGGTCATTCACGCCGGAAACGGTAATCGCCATCTGGGTATTGTCCGGAAACGGCTCCTGAGGCGTTATCAACACATCCTGATTGTTATTGCTAAAGCTGATGCTGGTAGCCGTAACCGTTTGCCCTCCGCCACTTATTTGGATGTTGCTCGCATTCGCAGTCAGCACATCGATCTGTTTACTGAATCGGACTCGAATATTTGCATTGACGGGAACTCCAAGCGAGCCATCAGGCGGCGAAACGAGCGCTATGGTCGGTGCTGTGGTGTCCGTAGTGGAGGCGGTGCTAAACCCAAGGGAATTGAAGGCTGCCGCCTGGCTCAATCCATTCAAGCCAAGGATCCCGACGGTGGTGCTTACGTGATAGTGAGAGCCCGCGTCAAGCGGGATCGTGGGCACAAGCCGGGCTATCGTGCCGGTTGGATCGAGGAATACGGTCCCTTCGATCGCCTTATTGGCCGTGTCGTTTTGCAGTAAAACCGTATTCGTACCCACTGTGCCTGGATCCAGCGGTTCGTTGTACTGGACATCAATCACGGCATTCCGGGCAACGCTTGCCGCGGGTAGACCGTCCGGAGGACTGATTGCCACAACCGTTGGAGCTGTCGATGTGGTATCGAGCGCCGTCCTAAACGAACCTTGATAGGCGACGACCGGCGTACCGTCGGTGTCAATGGCTGTGCTATCCAAGAAGACCTGGACCAGCGCATTGTTGAGCCAGGGAGCCGTGGGAACAAACTCAATCGTCTGACCATTGTCACGCGATGTAGTAGTTCCCTGGCCGATCACGCCATTTTGGGAGACATGCAGCGAGTTGGCAATCGTCGCCTGGCTTAGAGGCTCATTGACAAATAGGACGATGCTGCTGCCGAGAGGCACGCCTGAAGCCCCGGACGCAGGCCGTTGGCTCGCCACTCGTGCCGAGATCACATCGAAATTCGGAGCGGTTGTAAACTGGCTGCGGAAATCCGATAAGGCATTCCCATAGAAGTCGCGTACCCCGCTAGTTACGATGACCGTTACCGTTGACGAGGCGGGTAAAGTTGAAGTCGGAGTCAGAGTGACTGTCCGATTGTCGGCTGAAACGGCAATCGTGCTGCCCAAAACCGCTCCATTCGCATATAAGGCGAAGGTATTCCCGCCGATTGTCCCAGGATTCAGCGACTTGGAGAAGGTCACGACAGCGGTTGCATTCAAGCCGATATTCGTAGCGCCATTGACCGGAGAGACCGAGAGCACCGAGGGCACCGCGGTGTCCGTTCCCCCAGTAGTGGTGAATGAGCTCGAAAAAGTGTTAGAAGACGGAGGCGGCGTATTCACCGTCGCTTCTGACTCCAATTGCGTCACAACGACCTGCATGCTAGCGGCGGCGGGGAGCGGAGAGAGCGGTGTGAAGGTTACCACCGGTCCCGCCACAGCATAACTTCCAGCCACGCTTCCGGAGCCTCCGGCCACGTTGACTTGAACCGTGCTCGCGCTCACGCTGGTCGCGGCAACGTTTTCATTGAACGTAAGCACGACATTGCTATTGACGGCTACTCCGGTTGCGCCGTTGGTCGGGCTCACGGAAACCACCTGCGGATTGCCGGAATCCGAAGCTGTGGAAGATCTCGTCGTAAAACTGCTGGTGAACGGAGTTACCACGGTTCCGGTCGCATCCGCAAAGCCGGAAACCGCGACACTATAGGCGGTATTCGCCGACAGGGGACTATTTGGAGTAAAGACCAACCCCATCCGGTCGCTCATCAACTGGACTGTGCCGGCAACGTTGACGCTGCCTGTGGAGACCGCGATAGCTCCGCTACCGACACTCAGCGGTTCAATCGGAGAATTGAACCTTGCAACCACCAGCACATTCACTGGAACGCTGGTATCGCCATTTTGAGGGCTAATCCGCTGTACGGCGAGACCCGCGCCCGAGGAGGAGACACCTGTTATGAATGCACTGGCAAAAGATGCCAGACCATGCCCTTCCAGGTCGCTCACGCCGGGCGTCGCCTCAACCACATAGCTCGTCCCCAAAACCAAGGGCGATGCCGGAATGAAGGTAGCGCTTAATCCGTTTGAAGAAACAGTTACCGTACCGGCAATTGGATTACCCCCTGCAGTAACGGAGCCACTTCCGCCAATCGTTCCCGGTATGAGTTGCAGCGTTGCGGAAGTCACCGTTAACGGATCAATTGCCTTACTGAACTGCAGTTCAACGACCGTATTCCCCGGCACATTCCCCGCGCCATTGGAAGGGCTGACCGTGGCGACCGCAGGCGTGCTGTTATCGGTGGCGTTGCCGGTCTGGAACGTGAAGCTGCCAGGATTGTCGATCAGCCGATCCGCAAGATCGGTAAGGGAGGGACCGACGGTTACAGTAATCACGGAGTTCGACGGCAGGGCCGCCACAGGGGTAAAGGTCACGCGCCTTTCAGCATCGGAGAGAGCAATCGATCCCAAGACAGGCTGTCCACCGGCCGAAACCTGAACCGCTGTGATAGCGCCCACCAGGTTCACCGGCTCGTTGAACTCCAGAACAATCAGCGAATTTGTGGGAACGTTCGTGGCGGAACTCGCAGGGCTGCTTGCAAGCAGGTGTGGAACGTCGTTATCTGGAACAAACGATGTCGTGAACGCAAGGGAGAAAGCCGAGGTGAGGCCATTGCCGGAGGAGTCTTTCACACTCGTGTTAAGCGTAGCTGTGAAATTCGTACCGATCCCTAACAAGGGATTCGGAATGAACGCAGCCGTCAATCCGCTGGCATCCACCTGAACCGCGCCTGGAACAGTTACATTGCGAGAGGTATCGAGCACCGTAAAGTTCTGAGAGGTTACCGTTGACGGATCCATCGGCTTGCTGAACTGCACAGTAATTGCGGCGTTGGTAGGCACATTGGTGTAGGAGGGCGCGGGGCTCGTGCGCACCACACTCGGCAATGTATTGTCTGTGGTTGTGCCGGAGGTAAAAGCGCTCTGGAACTGCTGCGTCATGCGATTGCCCGCGGTGTCGCGAACGTTGTTGACCTGTACCGTGTAGGCGGTAGACGCGCTTAGAGCCTGAGCCGGGATAAACGTGACGGATAGCCCGTCATCGGAAATCCCAAACGAGCCTGCAATCGGAGTTGCTCCCTGCAGTACAGAGACTACGCCGGGAACCACCGAGTTTCCGCAACAGGCTCCCTGCAAGTAAGACTGGAGGGCAATCGACGCGGCAGTCTGAGTGGATGATGAAAGACCGGGAGCGGCCGATTGGATTGCATTCTGAGCCGAGGTTAAAGAGACGCCGGTAAGGAGGGCCTCTCCAAAACGAACAATAATTCGGCCATTCAGCGGGATATTCGCCGCAGTGTTCGCAGGGCTGATTTGTGCAACAGACGGAGCCACCCGGTCGGGATCGCGCGGACTGGTTCCCTGCTGGAATTCCTGCAGGTTCGTGAGCCCATCGCCGTCGTTATCCTGTCCGGCCACCGTGTTATCCAGCGGATTGAATCCGTAGAAGACCTTCCAGCCATCCGTGATTCCATCGCCTACTGTGCTGGGATTCAGGGGATCCGTTCCCAAAGCCAGCTCGACGGCATTGGTCAATCCATCGTGATCGTCATCGGCATTGGGATCAAGGATATGTAGCGTGTTGGCAGAAGACGAAACATTGCTGGAACTGCCACCCGGACCCGCGGCCACCAGCGTGAATGTCCCGGTGGTATTCGGCAGAATGGTCACGCTCAGCGTCGCCGTAGTTCCCGCCGCATTCACATTTGCAGAAATTACATTGACCGTGGGCGGATTTGACGCTGGCTGAAGAGTAAAGATCGCCGCTCCGAGGTTCGTGCCGGTTACCGATACGCTGACAACGGTGGGTGACGATGAACTCTCCAACACCGCCTTTGGCGAAATTGCGGTTACAGCCGGGCTGGGAACGATGACGAAGTTCGTGTCCGAAGTGGCCGTCTGCCCGCCAACAGTCACCGAAATTGGCCCGGTCGTGGCAGTTGCCGGTACGGTTGCGATAATGCTGGTCGCCGTCGACGAAACCACTGTGGCCGCAGCGCCGTTAAAGGAAACCGCATTCTGTGAAGTGGTGGTGCTAAACCCCTGCCCCTGGATGGTTACCGTAGTTCCCGTGATTCCGCGCTGGGGCGTAAAGGCCAGCACGGAAGTGCCAGTCGCTGCCACGGTAGCTCGGGTGATCTTGAGGATATTGCCAACCGCATCATAAGTATAAGTAGCAGAGTTCCCTGACGGATCGACGACTTTTACCAGCCGACCAAGATCGTCATAGAAATACTGAACAGGAGTACTAGTTTGAGAGCGTAAATTGAAGCTATAAACGAGCACTATTAGTAACGATACAAATTTCAGAAGTGGTCGGCGGTTCATTGAATCGTCCTTAAATCGACGCTATTAACGGTTAATAATATTTCGCATGACTCGTTCTCGACACTAGGCTAAAAGTCATGATAGTCCGATCGCAAACAGCCAAAAAAAACATTTAACATCTTCAAGACACGCGCCTGGGATATCATCAATGGCTATTTAACTTGCCAACATTCATTCGAATCTTCGGTCTTAACCCTGTGCTCGGCTAATGATTCTATATTTATCCGTGCAGAGCCGAGCTCGAGATCCTCAATCCAAACAAGTTCAACACTATGACTCAATATCGATATCTGCCTTAATATTTTCCCCAGTAGAGATGAGGGATAACACTACATATTCAGAAATCGATAATATATATCTATCCCAGAATTCGACGTCCTATATCTTAGTGTCGATGCCTTCCATCATTCAGATTGTCACCAATCTCTTTCTTTAACAGATATCCGCCAAGAAAAGACACGATACCGAGCCACACTGTACAGGCAACCCCAACGACTAACGCTGCCCCTCTCGATGCCGGCATAGCCGACGCCGCCAAGGCACTGCATCCGACCCAAAATCCTGTCCAAACAAATCCTCTCAGTCGGTTGACGCGCACAATAACCCTTGTAAACCCATGCTCGCTCGATTCGCATTGAATATCGACGCCACTGACAAAAGCGAACGGGTTTAGGCCAACCCAGTTTTTGCGACTATATAGCTGTGGCTGAAATCCCAGTATCGCAATCGGAGTTTGTGTCGTGATAACAGAAAACTCAGTGGCTCTGTATTTAACGTGCTCTTCTGATAGAAGTGTCTTAATTTGCTCCACAGCTTCAAGAACATATAACCTGCAGGCGATTTCATAGGTCTTGTGAATCATTAGGCGGGCCCCTTACACCCATAATCCGTCTCTTCGTAAGCAACACCTGGAAGTCCAAATCCTAGGCCAAACGAAACGCCTGTCCATCCACCACTTCCTGGGCTCCAGAATATTGAGCCAGAAAAAGCGCCCGCAGAAACATTAATTGAGTGGAAACTACCTGTCCAAGGGCCACTCCCGGTAGCCCATACAGATTGAAGAGATATACCGACATCGAGACCAATACCAGTGCCCTTGTAGTTGTACATAGATGGACCAGTGCCAGAACCTTGTCTGTTCGAACCCCAGACGCCACCTCCCTGAGAAGTAAAGGGATTCACCGTCTCGGCGCTCATTGCAACGCCTGTCGAGAAGCCGCTCATCGGTGCGCAAGGTGGAGGAGAAGGTTTTCGCCCACTCAACAGGTCTGGATGAGCCGCATAAAAGTCGTCCAGAGGCTTCAGAATATTGTGGATGTCTTGGAGCACTTGTGGCTCGTGCTGCCGAATCTGTTGGATCTCTTCAGGTGAGTGAACGCAATAAATGTCGAATCCTTCTTCGCAGTCTCCAGCCTGAAGGCCAAATGAATCCCTGAAACCAATGGGGTTATTCTCCGCATACGCGTAGACATTCACACCGCTGCCAGCGAGCCCTAGAGGGTCTTCGCTAATGAACCGTCCCAACAATGGAGAGTAGTACCGAGCTCTATAGTAGTATAGCCCGTTACCCTCACGCTCCCTGCCCGTATATTGTGAAGGATTGGCGCTCGTCGCACCATTGGTTACGGTGTTGCCAAACGGGTCATACGAATAAGCCGTGATTACCGAACCGGCAGTATTGGTGAGCCCAATAACACTTCCGAGAGCGTCCGTTAGGGGACTGACCGTCCCATTGCCATCTGCACGCTGAAAAAGTTCATCGACTCCGCCTGTCCAGACAGTAGCAGTAACGAAGCTCCCAGAAAGCTCTTGTGCCGCGTTCGGTCCATCATAAAGAAAAGCCGTCCCTGCAGCGTTCTGTACCCTCCGACCGAACGCATCATATTTCAGAATCGTGGAGTTGAGTGTTGCTAACTGATTGCGGGCGTTCCACGTGAAGGTATTCGAGCCATCGGACTGCATGTTGCCGTTGGTGTCGTAGCTGATTGAGTTCCCATTCCACGTTGTTAGTTCGTTTGCAGCGTCGTAACCCGCTGAAGTCACTGCTCCTGGCAGCCCAGTACGGGCAAAACTCCCTCCTACCTGTATCCTTCTTCCTAGTTGATCATATGAGTATGTGAGGTTGCCAAGCGTGTTTGTACCTAACTGGTATGTTATTCCGGTCAGCCGTGAGTCATTATCGAAAACGTAGGCCGTGATCACGCCGTTGGGGAGTGTCAAGGAAGTGCGGCGATTTGCGTTATCGTAGGAGAAACCCACACTCGATGTGCCTTGCGTGATCTGAGTCAAGCGGTCGGCGCTGTCGTACGAGTAATTGATCTGGGGCTGACCCTCTTCGGTCATGTTAGTTCGCCTATTCGCATTGTCGTAGCCATAGCTAATCACTCCTCGCGCGGTGATCTCGGTAGTCAAGCGATCCAGGTTATCGTAAGCATCGGTAATTATTCCTCCCGCACTGTCCACGGCTTGCATCAAACGATTTCCAGCGTCGTACGTGAACGTCGTCGTACTCTCGTAGCTGCTCGTTCCGCCGTTTACCACTGCGTTGTAGCCGACCAGTTTTCGACGATTCAATGCGTCGTACGTGAGACTCGTCACCAAGCCCTTGCGGTCCGTCCTATTTACCAGATTCCCGTTTAAATCATATGTAAAACTCTCTTTCCGTTGGAGCGCGTCAGTTCTGGTGGAAATACGATCCATACTGTCATAGGTCCAGTTAGTAGTATGGCCAGCACCATCCGTAAAGCTGAGCAGGTTTCCATTTGGATCATATGCAAACGTTGTAACCCCTCCCAGAGAGTCTATTGTTTGTGCGATTTGATTTAGAGGATCGTAGCTATAGAGCGTAGTTTGACCCAACGGTGTCGTCACGCTCAATAACCTGCCCACAGCATCTGCGGTTTGCCTCCTTATGCTACCCAGCGGATCCGTAATGCTCGACAAGCTGCCATTCGCGTAAGCGAGTTGTGTTTTGTTCCCTAGAGCATCAGATATTGAAACCAACTCACCGGTCGCGTCATAGACAAATGTCGTCTCATGGTTCAGAGGATCGGATACAGTCAATAAATTGCCAGCAGTATCGTAACTCATGGAAAACGTATGACCTAAAGGGTCGGTGACGCTTGCAAGCTTATTGAAGACGGGTTCATAAGTGAACGAAGTGGTCACGGCACCCTCTGTACCTGCTAGGCGAGTAACGGTGTTCACATTGCCGTTGCCATCGTATATAAACGCTGTAGTGCGACCAAGAGGATCAGTAATATTGGTTGGCTGGTTGGTCTTCGGATCAAGCGAATAAATAGTTTTTTCTCCCAACGCATCCGTTTCATCAACTAAGTAACCTAAGGAATTGAAATGATAGGTGGTCTTGTTACCCAATGGATCCGTCACCATAGTCAAAACGACTGGGCTCGTATTTTCGCTGGTATCACTGAGTACTTGACTTCCAGTCGATCCGTCTCCTTCGGTATTGACGGACAGAGTGGGATTGAGCAACGTATAAGCAAAGGTGGTTGTGCCGCCGTCGGCATTGATCTGTTTGGCCATCTGGCCGTTAGAATCATAGAAATTCTGCAAATAGACGATACCGCGTGCATCGGTAATTGTGGCCATCCGGTTGGCGGAGTCATAACCATAAGAAGTCACCCCTCCTGCAGCGTCGATAACCGTCTGCAACCTGCCCTGGCTGTTGTAGGCGTAGCTCACCACCCGACCCATCGGATCAATCATGGACGTAATCCGGTCAAAAGTGTCATAGCTCAGGTTGAGCGTCCGCCCCACAGGGTCGACGATTTGCGTGATTTGGACCGGCCGCTGGGAATTGGCGCGGATGAAGGAGGTAACATTGTTGTTGGTATCGGCAATGGAGACGAGAAACGCAGTCAGGGGGCCAAGAGCCGAGGTTTGGAATTTGTAAGTTGTGCCGTCTTTTAACCGCAGGCTATAAAGCCCGGTACTCGGATTGCTAATCACCGCTCCCAAGAAGGCGGGATCACTCAAACTCACGAATGTCCCGCTCGTCTGCTGCACAAACTGGAACTGGTTTCCATCGGGCGCTATTAATGTAAGAAATGTTCCTGTTCCGCGAACAAAGTTTGATGCATCTAGGAGATATCCGTAATTGTGGTTAGTTCCAATTCCAAAAGGGCCGGGAGCCCCGGAGAGCGTACGATAAAGACGGTCAATTGCCACCTGCCCGCGAGCGCCACCAAAGACAATGTCGGTCTTATTGTAAACAAAGAGGCCCGACGAAAGATCCACCGGATCGCCTCCCTTTGCACAAGGCTTCTTGCGGCAGGGATTGCGCTTATTATTTCCCGGCGCCATCGGCCCGTGCCAGTCGAAGTGGACAATGCCAAAGTTATGTCCAGGACTATTGGGATCGGGATCGGGTACGATGTGCAATCCGTCGCTTGACACCGTTCCGGTGCCGTACTTCACCAACATGCCCACGACTGGATCAAGCGTATCCAATTCCATATTGACGCCTGGCGGTGTACTCAAGATGTTGGGAAATGTTACGGCCACAGGCTGGTTGGAAGTAGTGTCGGCGGGCTGAAACGCCACAATATAAGCCCGGAGGGTACCAGGGCCATCGATGGGCGTATCCGGCAGGCGATCTACAGGCACCTGCACTCCCGTAAACGGGAATGGATTGGGCTGCGTGCCGTCCGGCAAGGTCAGGATCGTATGAGCGTAAACGGTGGCCGAGACGCCCGGCATGGTCTTGAAGGTCACCACTTGATCCGTGGATGCGTTCTGCTGGATCATGATGGTCTCGCCGTTGTCGATACGGGGCAGGTGAACCAGTTCCGGACCGGCGATTTGCCCGGAAGTGATCGTATAGGCCAGGTTCACGCTAGCGTATTTCTCGCCATCAGTGGCGGTATTGCCGTTATAGGCCACGAGCTGGCGCCCAACGCAGCCCGCCGACAGACTGGCAAAGGCAAAGTTGCCGGCGGCGTCGGAGACTGTCTGCCCGGTGCAACTGGTGGTATGCCCGGCGTCGTCTTTGCCCAGCAGCGTGATCGTGATGCCCCCCAGCGGGCTTTCATTGCTATCGCTTTCTACAGTGCGTCCAACCAGGGACGTTGTGGCCGGCTGAATCGCCAGACTGACCGGCCCGGTCTGGGTTGAAGGAATGCCCTCAATAGTAGCCGTAGCTGAAATCGTCAGGGCGGCTGTGCCGACGGGCTGGCTCGCGGGGGCGTTCACTGTAAGGATAGAAGTCTGCCCGGCCGTGATTTGAGGCGGCACAAAGGTAGCAGTAACACCCGACGGCAACCCGGAGACGCTCAAGGCGGCCAACTGCCCAAAGCCATTCGCACTGCCGAGGATCACAGCATAGGCGGCGCTGCTGCCTTGCTGGACGGTAGCCGAGGATGGCCCGACCGCCAAGCTGTAGCTGGTCCGGGCGGTTATCGTTAGGGAGGTTGACGATACCGCCGAGAGGCTTCCGGCAGTCACAGTAATCGGGCCGGTGGCCGCGCCTGCTGGAATTACAAACGCGATGCTTGTGGCGTTAGCGCTTGAAATCGGAGCAGCAATGCTTCCTCCGCCCTGCTGATTCAATGTAACCGCAGGGGCCGAGCCGAAATTACTGCCTGCAACCGTGACCAGCGTACCCGCAGCGGCCGAAGACGGAGTGAAGCTTGCAATCAAAGGCGCGGTTGTCGCCGGCAGGATTTCAACAATACTGAGATTGTATTTATCATTCGACGGCTCTGGATCGCTGATGGTCACGGTCGTGCCGCTGGCGGCGGTGGTATTGATTTCTCGCTGCATCCAATAGGTATCGCCGCTCGACGAAAAATATTGATGAGTCAATACCTGCCCGCCGCCAACGGTGCGCGCACGCGAGGCATCCCAATCCACGCCGACGCCAAAAACCCAAGAATTCGCACGGGTAGTTACGAGGCTTGCCGTTGGCGCACCAGGATTGGCATTCCCCGATCCCACAGCCCCGACCGCTCCCGAACCATTAGTTCCTGAGGGATCGGCACCGATGAAGCTAAGGACCTGAATGGAGGCTTCCACACTCTCCACCAACGTTGCTGTCACAGAAACGTTCGATAGGGCTGTAGGCGCAAAGGCGCGCCATACCTCGGCATCGCCATCCTGAGTATTCGTCCGTTGCACGAGCGCCCATGTGAGCCCACCGCCCGTAACACCGGTTACCTGCATGTTGGAGTGAATGGAGTCGGTTGCCACGAAAGCCAGCAACAACTCGCTCCCCGCAGTCGTGGAAAACGACGAGGTGCTCACCTGCCCGGCGGCCGCAGTGAGGTCCCCAAACGCCTTGGCGTCGATTGCCAGCCCGTTACTGGCTGTAACGGTAAAGGACAGATCGTTGCTCGACAGTCCGTTGGCCGCCACCACCTCCACATTGCCGGTTACCGCGCCGTAGGGCACGAGCGCGGTAATGCTAGTCGCACCCCAGCTCACAATAGTCGAGGCTACGCCGTTGAAAAAGACGCCGCCTGCACCCTGAGTCGCCCCAAAGTTTGAGCCGGTAATCGTGATCGACGAACCAACCGCGCCAGAACTGGCGCTCAAGCTACTAATACTTGGCGCAGTCGCTCCACTGGGTGGAAGAATCTCGCAGAGCGACAAGTTATAGCCATCGGCAGTTGGGGCCGTGTCATTGATGGTCACCGATGTTCCCGACGATGGAGTGACACTATTTTGCCGCTGCACCCAGTAGGTGTGACCGCCAGGAGATAAGTACTGATGCACGAGGGTCTGATTCGACCCTAACGTCCGCGACACCGCCGCCGTAGAGTCATTCCCCACACCAAAGACAAATGAGCTGTTGCGCGTGGTAAGAAGGCTATCGGTGGGCGCGCCTGAACTCGCTCCTACCGCGTCGAAGT
>Ga0070734_10000280_pt1 | contig 127189 bp, 110 predicted proteins | sample Coa_R1_8_FD_66444 | JGI IMG/M metagenome (GOLD analysis project Ga0070734, IMG submission 66444) | Surface soil microbial communities from Centralia Pennsylvania, which are recovering from an underground coalmine fire - Coalmine... | ecosystem: Environmental > Terrestrial > Soil >... | reverse complement strand
GCCAACCGGGTGACGCCGTTGTTGATCGCGATTGCCAACGAGCATCTCGATCTCGCCGACTTTCTGCTGAACAAAGGCGCTGACGTGAATGCCGGGGATTATTGGGGCCGTACTCCCCTCTGGATGGCCCTGGACGTGCGCGACCTGGATTACGATCGTTCGGGCGAGCAGCACTCCGATCGCGCGGCCGGTATGGAGATGATTCAGACGCTGCTCAAGCGGGGCGCCAACGTGAACGCGCGGATCGCCGAGGTGCCGCCGATCCGCCGCTGGATTCTCCCGATCAGCGATATTTCCTGGGTCGATTTCACGGGCGAAACACCGTTCGTGCGAGCCGCGCTGGCGGGCGACATTGGGGTGATGCGCCTCCTGCTTGAGCACGGCGCCGATCCCAATATCCCGACCTTCTCCAATACCACGGCCTTGATGGCTGCGGCCGGCGTGAACTGGTCCGTGGGCCAGACTTATACCGAGTCCAAGCAAGGCTTGATGGAGGCGGTAAAGCTGTGTCTGGAAAAAGGCGCCGACGTGAACGCAGTGAACAGCATGGGCTTCACGGCGCTGACGGGCGCGGTGAATCGCGGCTCCGATGACATTGCCGAATTTCTGGTGAATCAGGGGGCGCGCCTGGACGTAGTCGATAAGGAAGGCCGCACGCTTCAGGACTGGGCGGAGGGCGTCTTTCTGGCTACGGTGCCGCCGGAACGCAAGCCGGCGACCATCGCACTTCTGCAGAAACTGGCGGCGGAGCATAAGAACCAATGACGCGATGGATCACGCTCTGGAGCATGCTCGCGGCGGTCGGCTACGCGCAAGCGCCGGAACGCACGCTGATCAACCAGTACTGCACCGGTTGTCACAACGATAAGTTGAAGACCGGAGGTCTGAGTCTTGAGAAGCTGGATCCGGCGCACGCGGGCGATGCCGCCGAGACCTGGGAAAAGGTAGTGCGCAAGGTCCGCGCCGGCATGATGCCGCCGAGCGGCGCGCGCCGCCCTGATCGCGCCACGCTCGATACGTTCGCCGCAAAAATCGAGACGGCGTTGGATCAAGCGGCGGCGGCCCACCCCAATCCGGGGTTCACGGGCTTGCACCGGTTGAACCGGACAGAATACGCGAACGCGATCCGCGACCTGCTGGCGCTGGACATCGACCCCGGCACGCTGCTGCCGGCTGATGATTCGAGTGAAGGCTTCGATAACCTCGCGGATGCGTTGTCGGTGTCTCCCGCGCTGCTGGAGCGGTATGTAGCAGCCGCGGAAAAGATCAGCCGGCTGGCGGTTGGGGACCCGGGCATCAGCCCCTCCACCACGACCTACCGTGTGCCCAGCGACCTCGCGCAGAGCGAACACATCGAAGGGCTGCCGCTCGGGACTCGCGGCGGAACGCTCATTCGGCACAATTTTCCGCTCGATGCCGACTATGCGATCAAGATTCACGCGCGCGGCGGTGCCATCGGCCTGGGTGCGGTTGGGTTTCAGGGCGATCAGATCGAGGTCACACTGGATGGAGCGCGGGTAAAGCTGGCGCCCGCCTCTGCCACGCTCGACCTGCAGCTGAAGATTCCGGCCGGACCGCATGCGCTCGGCGTCGCGTTTGTAAAGAAGAGCGCGGTCGGCGCCGATGACCTGTGGCAGATCTACGCCAATAATTCCGGCGTACAGAACGTATCGATCACCGGACCGTTGAACGCCGCAGGAGTCGGCGATGCTCCCAGCCGGCAGCGCATTTTCTTATGCCGTCCGGCTTCGGATGGCGAGGAGCTTCCCTGCGCGCGCAAGATTCTGTCCGCGCTCGCGCGGCGCGCGTACCGGCAGCCGGTCACGGATGCGGATCTGGAAACCCTGATGGGGTTCTTCGGCTCCGGCCGCCGCCGCGGCACCTTTGATGCTGGAATTCAGGAGGCTCTGGCGCGCATCCTCGTCGGACCGCGATTTGTCTTCCGGTTCGAATCGGATCCGCCGAACGCCGCGCCCGGCTCGGTGCACCGCATCGGCGATCTGGAACTGGCGTCACGGTTGTCTTTCTTCTTGTGGAGCAGCATTCCGGACGATGAATTGCTTTTGCTGGCTGAAGAAAATAAGCTCCACGACCCGGCCGTTCTCGAGCAACAGACACGGCGCATGCTGGCCGACCCGCGTTCGGAGGCGCTGGTGACCGATTTCGGCGGGCAGTGGCTCTATCTGCGCGAACTGAAGAACCAGCGGCCCGAATCGAAAGACTTCAACGAGAATCTTCGCGATGCGTTTAAGCGCGAAACCGAATTGTTTTTCGAGAGCATCATTCGCGAAGACCACAACGTGCTTGACCTGCTCAGTGCCGATTACACGTTCGTGGATGAACGACTGGCTCGCCTTTACGGAATTCCGAACGTTCACGGCAGCCAGTTTCGGCGCGTCACGCTGCCCGAAAACCGCCGCGGCCTGCTGGGGAAGGGAAGTATTCTGCTGGTAACCTCGGTGGCCAATCGCACTTCGCCGGTGGCGCGCGGCAAATGGATTCTGGAAAACCTGATGGGTGCGCCGCCGCCGCTGCCGCCACCCAACGTTCCGCCGCTCAAGGAAAACACGGGACAAGCGCAGGCCGGCTCAGTGCGGCTGCGGATGGAGCAGCATCGTAATACACCGACTTGCGCCGGGTGCCACAAGATTATGGACCCGATCGGCTTCTCGCTCGAGAATTACGACCTGATCGGCAAATGGCGGGCCACCGACGAAGGAACGCCGATCGATGCTTCGGGCGAACTGGTCGATGGGACGAAACTGGATGGCCCGGCCGGTTTGCGGCAGGCGCTGCTCAGCCGCCCCGACGTTTTCGTATCCACGCTGACCGATAAGCTGCTCACGTACGCGCTCGGCCGGGGTATCCGCTACTACGATATGCCCGCTGTGCGCGCGATCACGCGCCAGGCCACTGCCAGTAATTATCGCTTTTCCGCATTGATCTCGGGAATCGTAAAGAGCACCCCGTTTCAGATGAGAGTAACGCCGGCCCTCGTGTTGCCGGCCCATTCCGCAGCCGCAGGAGAAAGCCGATGATGTTCATTACGAAGAAGCACTTGCCCCGGCGCACGTTTTTACGCGGCGTCGGCACGACTCTGGCGTTGCCCTTGCTCGATTCCATGCTCCCGGCCCAGACCGCGCTCTCCAAAACCGCGGCTGCCGCGAAAGCCCGTCTCGGCTGCATCTACGTTCCTCACGGCGCAACGATGTACAAGTGGACGCCGGAAAAAGAGGGCGCCGATTTCGAGCTTTCCGAGATCCTCTCTCCATTGCAAAAGGTCCGCGACCGCCTCACGATCGTCTCCAACCTGGCGCATCCCGCCGCGGGCGGTCTCGGTTCCGATGCCGGCGCCGATCATGCGCGCTCAGCCGCCGTCTTCCTGAGCGGTGTACATCCCGAGAAGGACTCAGTGCACGTCGGCGCCACGATTGATCAACGGATCGCGGAGAAGATCGGGCAGGAGACGCCGCTGCCCTCGCTCGAGCTTTCCATCGAAGACGTCGCCTTGAGCTGCGGTTCCGGGTATGCCTGCGCGTACACCAACACGATTTCCTGGAAGACGCCGACCGTACCGTTGCCGATGGAAAACAACCCGCAGGTAGTCTTCGAAAAGCTCTTCGGCGACGGCAGCAACAACGCCGACCGGTTGGCGCGCAAGCAGGAGAGCCGCAGCCTCCTCGATTCCGTAACAGCGGAAGCAGCCGCCCTGCAAAAGCAGTTGCCGCCGGCCGATCGCGCCAAATTGAGCGAATATCTGGATGACGTGCGCGAAATCGAGCGGCGGATCCAGCGCGCCGAGCAGCAGGTGCCGGCGGACTTGAAGCTGCCCGAGGCGCCGGTCGGCATCCCGGAGGCTTTCGACGAACATTTCAAGATCATGTTCGATCTGCAGGTGCTCGCTTTCAAAGCGGATATCACGCGCGTGATCTCCATGATGTACGCCCGCGACACGAGCGGCGCGGTGTACCCGCAGAGCGGCGTGCGCGACGGCTTTCATGTGGCGTCGCATCACTCGAACGTGCGCGCCAGCATGGACAAATACGCGCTTATCAACAAGTATCACGTCCAGTTACTGGCGTATTTTCTGGAAAAACTGCGGGCCACGCCCGATGGCGACGGCAGCCTGCTGGATCATTCTTTAATTCTCTACGGCAGCAGCATGAGCAACGGCAACCAGCACGACCACGATCCGCTGCCGGTCGTCCTGGCGGGAGGAGCGGCCGGCCACCTGAAAGGGGGGCGGCATATCAAGTACGCACCGCATACGCCGATGTCGAACCTGCTGCTCGCGATCCTGGATAAATTCGGCGTGCAGGCCGAGCGGCACGGCGACAGTACCGGAAAGCTGGAGATCTAGCCGGCCGGCTAAGGTTGCACTGCGGTGTTACTGAACTTCCCGTCGGGCCCTGAAAGTCCAAACAGCGGGTCGGGGGAATCACGCATAGCGCAGCAACGCTTTAAACCCGAAGTCCATGTGCTGCTGGATGTGGCAGTGGAACAACGTCAAGCCTGGCTGGTCGGCCGTGAAGTCCACGCTGGCGCGCCCATACGTCGGCACTACCACCGTATCCTTGATCACGCCTGAAGTGGCTTTGCCATAAATCTCCGAGATTTCCAATTGGTGACGGTGCATGTGTAGCGGATGCGCATCGTCGGTGCGGTTGTGGAACGTCAGCCGGTAGCGCATGCCTTGCTTAAGGAGGAACTCCTGTTCGTGCGGATAGGCCTTGCCGTTCACGGTAAAGCTATTGAACTTACCCGCGCCGCGGGGGACTTTTTCGAATAGCATATCCAGCTTTTCCGCAGGCGCTGCTGCGGGCGCCGACGGCTTACCAAAAAGCGTATAATCCCAGGCGGATTTGGGCGGCGCCGTCCATTGCGGCGTGCGGTGCTGATTGGCGTATTCGATCACAACTCCGAGGCCGCCTTCGCGCACCGGGTCTTCCGGCGCGCCGAGGATCCAAACGCCGGGCTGGTTCATCTCCACCCACGCGTCCACGCGCTCACCGGGGCCGACCAGAAGCACATCCACGGCGGCGGGCGTGGGCACGGGATTTCCGTCCAGAGCGACCACGTTGAACTTGTGGCCCGGCAGCGCCAAGTGCCGGATTTCGATGGCGCTGGCGTTTAGGAAATGAAACAGCACGCGCTCGCCGGGTTTCACCCGGATCGGCTCGCCGGCTCCCAGCGCCTTGTCGTTGATGGAATAAATATCGGCGACCACCTCGGGGCCCGCGGGCCGCGTGTCCATCACAGCCGGCTTCTCCGGCTGCGGACCGGGGGCGTCGAGATCGTCGTTGTCCATCGCCTGGGTGCTGAAGTACGGCTCCCAATCGCGCAACGCCAGGTAGTGCTCCTGATCGTAGCGGCCCGGATCGCTCCCGCCCTCGACCACCAAAAACCCGAACATGCCGGTAAAACTGCCGCGATGCAAATCATCCATCGCCATGGTGTGGGTGTGATACCAGCGCGTGCCGGCCGGCGTCGGTGTAAATCGATAGCCGCGGCTGCCGTGCGGGGGCACCACCGGCGTGCCTTCTTCTTCCGATCCATCCACGTCGGCGGGGATGAGGAGTCCGTGGAAATGCACATACTCCGGCACATCCGTTTTGTTAGTCACATTTACTGTGACCGGAACCCCTTCCTTCATGCGCAGCAGCGGTCCCGGCGACGTGCCGTTGTACCCGACGGTGCTGATGATGCGGTTGGGCGCCAGCTCGACCGTTACGGGGGCGATCTCCAGGTTGAACTCGGTCTTGGCGATGTCCGGCGCCGCGGTCGGCGCCAGAAAAGATTGCGGCTGCTGAGCCATCAACCGGCCGCCTGCCGCGCTCAGACCGGCAATTTTGAGAAAGTCGCGTCGTTGCATGCGTCTCTGAACATCGTACCGCCGGAGCCGCGCCCCCGCTGCCGCCGCGCTTTTGATACGCTTGCAAGAGGCACTCGAGGTATTCATCGTATGAAGCTGTTGCGGCCCCTCTCCGCGCTCCCCCTGCTGTTCTCGCTCACTGTCGGGCTCTTCGCGCTGCAATTCGGAGGCTACGGAAGGTTCAGCCGCTACTCCTATTCGATGGGGCCCAACGTGCCGTCGGAGTTTTACTGGAGCCGGCTGCAATACACTTCCAGCTACGCCGGCGGCGGCAGCTTCGGTTTCCGCGCGTATGGCGGCAGCTGGTCGCGCGATTTTCCGAAGGCGGACAATGACTGCCTGATTGCCCTGCGCCGCCTGACCCGCATCAATTCTCCCTCGCCGCTCAACGTGGTCAACCTCGGCGACGACCATATCTTCGACTATCCCTGGATCTACGCCGTCGACGTGAACACGTGGAGTTTCACCGACCAGGAAGCCAAGCGGCTGCACGATTACCTGCTGAAGGGCGGTTTCCTGATGGTGGACGATTTCCACGGCACCGACGACTGGCAGCATTTTATGGCCGGGATGCGCCAGGTTCTGCCCGACGCGCCGGTCGAGGATCTTCGCGATCAGGATGAGATCTACCACGTACTCTACGACATCAACGAGAAATTTCAGATTCCGAGTGAAGTCTACGTCAATACCGGCCGCACGTATGAAAAAGACGGCTACGTGCCCAAGTGGCGCGCCATCCGCAACGACCACGGGCGCATCATGGTGGCGATCTGCGCCAACATGCACCTCGGCGACGCGTGGGAGTGGGCGGACAGCCCCGAGTACCCCGAGAAGTTTTCAGGATTGGCGTTTCGCATCGTGTTGAACTACATCACCTACGCCATGACCCACTAGGCGCGCCGGGCCCATGTTCGAGTTTTTCTTAAAGTACCCACGTTCGGTATATACGCAAGGCCAGTTCGCCCTGCTGGGAGCGTGGCCGAAGTGGGTGCTCGCGCTGCTGATCGTGGCTGCCGGCGTGGGCCTCGCGTTGTTGATTCGCTCCCGCCGGGCGCAGGCGGCGCCCACCGTGCAAGGATGGCGCTCCTGGGTGATCTGGGGCTTGCAGACGCTGCTCGCCGCCATCCTGCTGGTGCTTTTGTGGCAGCCGGCGATCACGGTCGCCGAACTGAAACCGCAGCAGAACATCATTGCGCTGCTGGTGGACGATTCTCGCAGTATGGCCGTGACCGAGAACGGCACGACACGCGAGGCGCAGGCCATACAGGCGCTGCAGAACGGCGTCCTCGACACCCTGAAGCGGTCTTTTCAAACCCGGCTTTACCGAGTGGATGCAGCGGCGGCGCGCATCGAGAGCCTCAATGGTCTACAGCCGAACGCTACCTCGACCCGCCTCGGCGACAGTCTCAAGCAACTGAGCGAGGAGACCTCCGATTTGCCCATCGGTGCAGTCGTGCTGCTGAGCGACGGCGACGACAACGCCGGCGGCATCGATCCCGATGCCATCAGCGCCTTGCGCGCGCGCCACATTCCGGTGCACACGGTAGGCTTCGGACGCGAGCACGCCGCCCATGACGTGGAACTCGATGACGCCGAAGTGGCGCCGCGCGCCCTGGCGGAATCGCGCATCGCCGCCCGCGTCTCGTTCCATCAACGCGGCTATGCCGGATCATCGATTACGCTCACCGTCCGCGATGTCAGCTCAGGGGCAGGGAAGGTGCTGGCGTCGCGCGTGGTCAAGCTAGGGAAAGACGGCGACCGCCAGAGCGAGACCGTGATGTTCAACATCGGCGGCGCCGGCGCCCGCACACTGCAGATTGCCGCTGCGCCGCTCCCCGGCGAAGAGAACCTGGCCAACAACACCTTGACGCGCCTGGTGAACGCGGGCTCCGACGCGCGCCGCATCCTTTACGTCGAGGGCGAGCCGCGCTGGGAGTACAAGTTCATTCGCCAGGCCGAAGAAGACGACCGCATGGTGCAGATCGTCTCCATGGATCGCACCAGCCAGAACAAGATCTACCGCCAGGGCATTTCCGACCCCAAAGAGCTCGCGGAAGGCTTTCCCTCGCGCGCCGAAGATCTCTTCGGCTACCAGGGGCTGATCATCGGTTCGGTGGAGGCGGCCTACTTCACTCCCAACCAGCAGGAGCTGATCCACGAATTCGTGGATCGCCGCGGAGGCGGGCTGCTGCTGCTCGGCGGCCAGTTCGCACTGGCCGATGGCGGCTGGAACGCGTCGAAGATTGTCGATCTGATGCCGACGACTCTTCCCGGCCAGGCGGGCACGTTTCATCGCGAGGCCGATCCGAAGAACGGCCTCACGCATGCGACGGCGGAACTGGCGCCCGCCGGCGTGGACAATATCATTACGCGCCTGGTGGACGATCCCGCGGCCAACACCGCCAAGTGGAAGAAGCTGCCGTACCTGATGGATTACGAGGATCCCGGCACGCCCAAGCCAGGAGCGGAAGTTCTGGCCAACATGATTACACCCGAGGGCCGCAAGCTGCCGCTATTGATCACCCAGAGCTTCGGCCGGGGGCGCGCCGCGATTATGGCGACGGGCGGCAGCTGGCGCTGGCAGATGAGTTCCCCGCTTGGCGATACCGCGCACGATCTATTCTGGCAGCAGCTGCTGCGGTGGGTTGTTTCGGATACGCCCGGCCGGGTCGTGGCTTCGATTCCCGCGCAGGTGCTGCTCGATAATGGCACCGTGACGCTCACGGCTGACGTACGCGATCAACAGTACAACCCCGCGCCCGATAGCAAGGTCGAAGCGCACATTCTCGGCCCGGGCGGCGTGAGCGCGCTGGTGGAAATGTCGCCGGTACCCGATAATCCGGGCCGTTTCCAGGGTACGTGGTCCGCTCCTAAGACCGGCTCCTATCTGACGGAAGTGACCGCCCAGCGCGCCGACCGCACGACCGGCAAGTTCCAGGAATTGGGCCGCGACGTCCTGACGTTCCAGCGCATGGACGGCGTGGCCGAGAATTTTCATACCGAACAGAACCGGGAATTACTCGAACGGGTCGCCGCGCAGACCGGCGGACAATACTGGAAACCCGAGGACTTGGGCAAGCTGGCGAGCCGCATTCCGTACTCGGAAGCCGGCGTTACCGTGCGCGAAACGCGGGATCTTTGGAATCTACCCCTGGTTTTCCTGGTCTTGGTGCTGCTCCGTTTTTCCGAATGGTGGCTGCGTCGACAGTGGGGAATCGTGTGAGGGGCCGCGGCTAAAATGGGACTGCTCTCTCCGTGGTTTCTAGCGGCGCTGGCTGGCGTTACGCTGCCGCTCTATCTGCATTTGCTCAAGCGGCTGACCACGACGCCCAAAAAGTGGGCGTCGCTGATGTTCTTCGAGTCGCACATCAAGAGTTCGACGCGCCACAAACGGCTCCGCTATCTGCTGCTGCTGTCGCTGCGCCTGCTTGTATTGGTGCTGTTGATTCTCGCCTTCGCGAATCCGTTCATCAACCGAAACGCAGCCGCGCTGGCCAGCAGCCGGCTGGTGCTGCTGGTGGTCGACAATTCCTTCAGCATGCGCGACGGTACACGCCTGGAAGACGCCAAGAATGCCGCCATACAGGTGCTCTCGGCGAAGGGCGCGGCGCGCGCCCAAGTGGCCGCCTTCGGCTCCCAGCTGCGCCTGATGACGCAGCCGATCGAAGATCAATCGGCTTTGCGCGCGGCGGTGCAATCCATTCAGGCCGGCGATGAGCACGGCAACTTCGGCGAGCTGGCCCGCGCCCTGCGCGCCATGGCCGAGTCGGTGCGCACACCCATCGAGCTGCACCTGTTCAGCGATATGCAGCGCACCAATCTGTCCGGCCCGTTCTCGGATATGGCGCTGCCCGACAACGTCTCGCTCGTGCCGCACGCGGTAGTCTCGAACACGCAGCCGAATTGGACCGTCGAATCGGTGGACGCGCCGGGACAGGTCTGGGGCAAGGACGCCAAGCCGGTGCACGTGCAGGCCGTGATCGCCGGTTATGACACGCCGGCCGCCAGGCGCACGGTATCGCTGGTGGTGAACGGTAAAATCACCGCGACCAAGCCGGTGAACGTCCCGGCGAATGGGCGGGTCTCGGTCGAGTTCGCTTCCCTCGAAGTGCCCTATGGATTCAGCCGCTGCGAAGTGCAGATCGATGCCGATGCCTTTGCTGCCGACGATGTGCGCCGCTTCGCCATCGAACGTTCCGATCCGCAGAAAGCGCTGCTCATTCACAACTACGCCGACAGCCGGTCGCCGCTCTATATCAGCACCGCGCTATCGGCTGCGGCGCAATCGGCGTTCACGCTGGAGTCGATCAACGTCAACGAAGCCGCCGACCGCCAGCCCGCGAATTACGCATTCGTGATTCTCTCCGACGTGAATTCAGTGCCGCAGCTTTTGGAAAACGCGCTCAACGGGTACGTGCGTGGGGGTGGCAGCCTGTTTATCAGCGCCGGTACCGCGGCGGGCAGCCGGCTGCGGGTTCCTGTTTTCGACGCGCGCATCGTGGAGACGCGTGATTATAGCCGCGTTCCGGACCGCTACATGGAAGTGGGCTCGATCGATTCGTCGTATCCGGCGATTGCCAGGGCTGATGGCTGGGCCGGAGTGAAGTTTCTATACGCGCTCGATGTGGAGCCCGGCGATGCGCGCGTGATCGCGCGCCTGGGAGACCAGACACCGCTGCTGCTCGAGAAACGGATCGGAGAAGGCCGCGTAGTGCTGCTTACCACCGGGTTGGATAATTTGACCAACGATTTTCCCCTGCATCCCGCGTTCGTTCCGTTCATCGAACAGACCGCCCGCTATCTGGCGGGAACCGAGCGCGAGGGCGGCGCGCGGCCCGTGGACGCCTTTCTTGAGTTGCGCAACGCAAGGGAACAGGGGCAGGGGGTGGAAGTTACCGATCCCGAAGGGAAACGCCCGCTTACCCTCAGTGAGGCGGCTTCGGCGCAATCATTCCAGTTGACCAAGGCTGGCTATTATCAACTGCGCCTTGCCAATGGCCGGCGGAATGAAGTTGCCGTCAACGCCGATCCCAAGGAATCGAACCTCGACGTGATCCCCGGCGACGTGCTGGCATTGTGGCAAGGCAAAGGCGGCGTAACGGCGCAGGAGGCCTCCGGGCCGGGCGTCCCCGCCATGCCCGCGAAGACCCGGCAGTCCCTCTGGTGGTACATCATGCTGCTTGTATTGGCGTTTGCGCTGGCGGAGTCCGCCCTCGCCAGCCGCTATCTCGGCACTCAGCGCGAAGAAGACTAAGCCTTCACCAGCATTTTCCCCGTATTATCCCCGTGCAGCATCCCGATGAAAGCTCTAACCATGTTTTCGAAACCCTCCACCACTTCCTCCCGATACTTCAGGCGGCCTTCGCGCAGCCATTGGGCCATTTGCCGGATGCCTTCGGCGTAGCGGTTTTGAAAACGGAAGACAATGAAGCCTTCTACTTTGAGCTGCTTCACCAAAACCTGGCCGAGGAGCCTTGGGCCGGGCTCGGGTTTCTCCAGGTTATATTGCGAAATCTGGCCGCAGACGGAGACGCGGCCGTACGTGTTCATCCGGGGAAATACGGCGTCGGTGATTGCGCCGCCTACGTTGTCGAAATAGCAATCGATGCCGTTTGGGCACAGCTCCTTCAACTTTTCCGAATAGTCCGACGCTGACTTGTAGTTGAACGCGGCGTCGAAGCCGAGCTCGCGGGTCATCCACTGGACTTTGTCGTCGGTCCCGGCGATGCCGATCACGCGGCATCCCTGGATCTTGGCGATCTGGCCGACCAGCGAGCCCACCGCGCCCGCGGCGCCCGACACCAGCACCGTTTCGCCCGGCTGCGGTTTACAAATGTCAAGGAAGCCGAAGTAGGCGGTCATACCGGGCATTCCCAGCACGCCGAGCGCGGTCGATACCGGCGCGAGAGCAGGATCGAGTTTCCGGAGCGATTTCGCGTCCGCGGCGGCGTATTCCTGCCAACCCCAACCGCCCATGACGAAATCTCCGGCGGCGAGACCCGCCGCTTTCGACTCGACCACTTGCCCCACGGCCGCTCCTTCCATCACGTCGCCAATGTTGACGGGATCGGCGTACGTCCGGATACCGGTGATGCGCCCGCGCATGTAAGGATCGACCGACCAGTACTTGCTCTTCACGAGTACTTGCCCCTCCGACGGCGCTGCCATCGGCGCGTCGATCAGCGAAAAATCCGATTCTTTGGGGAAGCCCACGGGGCGCGCCGCGAGCTTGAACTGCCGGTTCACAGAAGGCAAAGGGCCCATGTGTGCTGCTGACATAGGCTCCCATTATCCCTCCGATGCCGGCCGCTGCGCCGGAGCAGGGCGCGCCGGCCCGATGAGTGCGATATCCTTGAAGCACTGGCGTTTTGGCCGCGCCGCTGGAGGGGCCATGAGTTTCCGCGAGCAACTTCGCGCCTACATTGCGCAACTCGAACAACGTCTCCGTTGGAGTACGTTATTGCGCGGTGCGGCGATTCTGACGGGCGGCGCTCTGGCGGCGACGCTGGTGCTGGTTGCGATCGCGAACGCGCTGGCCTTTTCTCAAGGAAGCGTCACCGCGGCGCGATTTGTTCTGATCCTGATTCTGGTCATCGCGGCCGGCGGGGGCCTGGTGTTGCCGTTGCGCCGTTTGAACCGGCGGCGTGCGGCGGCGTCAGCCGAGACGGCGTTCCCGCAATTTCAACAGCGCCTCACCACCTTTACCGAACGCGATGGCCAAGACCCCTTCATCGAACTTCTGGCCGGCGATGCTCTTCAGATCGCGCGGGTCGCCGAGCCTCGCGAAATAATCAGCGAGCGGCGTCTATGGGTCTCGCTCAGCACCAGCGTTGGGGCGCTCGCCGTTCTGATCTGGATGATCGCCGCCGGCCCGGGTTTCCTGGGCTACGGCGCGTCGCTTTTATGGACCGGCCCGCATCGCGACAAGCCCGCGCTCTACGAATTGCGGGTGACTCCGGGCGATGCCGTCGTGCGCCGCCACGCCGACCAGATGGTTTCCGCCCTGCCGATCGGCCTGCGCTCGCCGGCAGTCAAGCTGTATGCGCGCTTTCAGAGCTCATCGAAGTGGGAAACCATCGCGATGCAGCCGACGGCGGCCGGCAGTTTCGCGGGCGGCTATGAATTCCTGTTCGGCGGCCTGGCGGAGAACGTGGAATATTATGTCACCGCCGGCGCGATGACCTCGCAGCATTTTCACATCAGGGTTACGGATCTGCCCGCGGTCAAGCAGATTCGAGTCACTTATCATTACCCGTCATGGACCGGCATGCCGAACGAGATCGAAGAGCGCGGCGGCGATCTCCGCGCGGTCGCCGGCACCGAGGCGGAGCTCGATGTCGCGACGGATCGCCCTTTGCAGGACGGGCAGATCCAGCTCGATAGCGGGCAGAAGATCCGGCTCTCGGGCGGCGCGAACAACGTGTATCACGGCACCGTCAAAGTGGATCGGGACGGGGTTTATCATGTCGCCGGTGTCGAGGATGGCCAACCGGTGCGAATCAGCGAGGATTTCTTTATTGAAGCGCGCAAGGCCAACCCGCCGCAGATTTCGCTGGTACGTCCCGGCCGTGGCGATTATCACGCGAGCCCGATCGAAGAAGTGACGGTTGCCGCCAAGGCGACGGACGAGTATGGCCTCACGGGTGTGGCGCTGCATTATTCGGTCAACGGCGGTCCTGAAACCACTGTCGATCTGCTCAAGCAAAAACGCGAGAAGCAGGCCGACGGCTCGACCACGATCTCGCTCGAAGCGTTTAAGCTGGTTCCCGGCGACCTGATCAGCCTTTACGCGACCGCCAAGGACGCGAACGCCGAGTCCCACACCGACATGATCTTCATCGAAGCCGACCCGTTCGAGCGCGAGTTTTCACAATCGCAAGCCGGCGGCGGAGGTGGTGGCGGAGGCGGCGGTGGGGGCGACGCATCGGCGCAGATCTCGCAGCGTGAGAAGGAAATCATTTCCGCCACGTTCAAGCAGCAGGCGGACAAGAACGCCACCGAACAGCAGGCCGCCGATATCGCCAAGCTGCTCTCGGAGTCGCAATCCACTTTGCGCGACCAGGCCGTCTCCCTCTCGGGCCGGCTGCAGGCGCGCGAATTGACCGACCAGGTGCAAGCGATCAGCGATTTCCAGAAAGACATGCTCGCCGCGTCGAGCGCGATGACGCCGGCGGTTGGGCAGTTGCAGCAGCGGAAGTGGAAAGACGCCATTCCGAACGAGCAACGGGCGCTGCAATTCCTGCTGCGCGCCGAAGCCACGTTCCGCCAGATCCAGGTGGCGTTTGGCGGCGGCGGGGGAGGGGGCGGCGGAGCCGGCGCGGCGCGCGACCTGGCCGCCTTGTTCGATCTTGAACTCGACACCGAGAAGAACCAGTACGAAACGCAGAAGAGCGCCTCTACGAACACCGAACAGCGCGACCAGGAGATCGCCGATGCGCTGAAGAAGCTGGATGAGCTGGCGCGGCGCGAGTCCGACCTGGCGCAGCAACAGCGCAACGGCGCGCAGAGCGCGGAAAACAAGTGGCAGCAGGAGATGCTGCAGCGTGAGCTGGAACAATTGCAGCGGCAGATGGAGCAGCAGTTGGGCCGCCAAGCGCAACCAGGTCAGCAGAGCAGCTCCGCCTCGGGGCAGTCGGGCGGGAAGCCAGGCAGTTCTTCCGGCAAAAGCGGCGCGGGCAGCCAATCGGATAGCCAGGACAATCGGCAGCAGCAGGCGGACGATGCGGCGCAAAGACAGCAGCAGGCCGCCCAACAGGCGCTCGACCGCTTGCGCCAGGCCAATGACGATTTGCGCCGGGCCATCTCGCAAGGAGCGAGCTCAGCCGACGCCCGGCGCGCGGCCGACCGTCTGCGCGAAGCCACCGACCTGCTGGGGCGCATGCAGCAGCAGGACGCCGCCGGCAGCCTCGGCGCGATGGCGCAAAGCGCGGAGCAGCTGGCTGCGCGCCAGAAGCAGCAAGCCGATCACGTTCGCGAGTTGATGACGCAGATCAACTCCGCGCGCGCCGCCAACAAGCAGCCGAAATATCCGACCGCGAGCGAAATCGACAAGATGGTCAACGATCGCCAGCAGGTGAGCGATGACCTGTCGCACCTCACGCAACAAATGCGCTCGGCGGCGCGAGAACTGGCGCCGACCCAGCCCGGAGCCTCGGGCAAGTTGCGGAGCGCGCTCGAGGAGATGGACGAGAACGATCTCGGCACGCGGTTGCAGCGCAGCTCGGATTACCTGCGCACAGGGAATTTTTCCGATCAGTTGGAAAACACGCTGACTGGGGACCTGCAAAAATTGAAGCAGCAGTTGACCGATGCGGCGCGCGCTCTGGGCAACGCTGAACACGCGTCCCAGGATGCAGCGCTCAACCGGGCGATGGATGACCTGGCGCGCCTGCGCGATCAACTCGCGGGCATGGGCTCACGTCCCGGCCAGCAGGCGGAAGGGCAGGCTGGGTCACAGCAATTCCAAAGCGGCCAACTGAACCGCAACGGACAGCCCGGTCAACCGGGTCAACAAGGCCAGCAGAACGGCCAGGCCGGACAAGGCAATCAGGCGGGCAACGCGCAACAGGGCGGTCAAGGCGGCGGCCGGATGGGCAACCGCCAGGCTGGCGGCGTGCGCGATAACCCCGCAGGCGGGCCCGGAGGCACGCGCGAGGGGCCGCTCTACGGCGACCTCGATACCGGGAACACGCGCATCACGGGCCGCGCCGTGACTCCGCAGCAAGGGCCCAATCCCGCCGATACCCAGAGGCAGATCGACCAGGGTTTGAACTTGCTGAACGGCCTCCGTCCCGCGGTGGAGACGAGTCCCGAGGCGCGGCAACAGTTGCAAACGCTGGTAGAAGAGATGCGCCGTCTGGATCCCAGCCGGTTTCCGGGCAATCCCGCGCTGGTCGAGCAGATGCGGCAACAGTTGCTAGGCGGTGTGGACGCGCTGGAATTGCGGTTGCGCCATCAGCTGGAGGAAAGCCGCGGCGGGACGATCCGCAATACCGACCCAAGCCGTATTCCCCCGGGTTATCAGGAATCCGTGGCTGAGTACTATCGCAGACTCGCCGGCGGCCATTAGGAGAAAGTGGGCGGCGCTGGAATGAGCAACCCCGCCCACGGAGGGCACAACTTCAACGTCTATAGAGAGAGTAATCAAGTAAAACCGGGAAAACAATATTAACCCTAGTCAACGCAGTAACGGTTAACTTATCGCTCGGCGCAGTCATTCCGAAAGCAGCCGGATGGATCCGACGCCGCCGTGCACATCCAGGTGAATTCTCACCTTGGCCTCATCCCATGCATCGTTGTAATACCGGCTCCCGTCGCGGCGCAGCCGGGAGGCCTCGATGGAGCCGATGCCGCCGTGAGCTTCGGCTTCCACCCCGACTTCCGAAGGCAGATGCACAATGGCCTCCCCGACGCCACCGTGGATGCTGACGTCATAACTCTTCCTGGGAGTGCCGCGCAGATCCAGGTCCAACCGGCCGACGCCCATCTTGATGTCTACGCCGCGCAAGGCCAGGCCGCCCACATCCAGGTGTCCCTCGCCGGCTCCGAACTCTACATTAAGATTCAGGGGAACTTCCCGGTTTAGGCGCAGGTCCCATTCGTAGTCGGTTCTGCCGAGATGCGGCCCGTGCCGGTCGGGCTGAGCGATCGTGAGGGTGCCGTGGTCGGCGCTCTTGTCGTAGCGTACGTCGGGTTTCCACGCCGGAATGTTGTACATGAAATCGGCGGCGGCCAGTTTGTCGGTCCCGGTATCAATGCGCAGCGTGCCGGCGCCCATTTTCAAATTCACGTTGACGTATTCCGCGTTGTCTCGCTCAACGGCTTGAAAATCGTGCTGAGCGGGGCCGGTGTGCTGGACGACGCAGCCGGCCAGGCATACTGCCAGTATGAGGACCAATCCGGCTTTCATTTCTTCTCCTATGCGAGTTCATACGCGGAACGAGCCGTGGTGGTTCCCTGAAAACTGCCAATTACAGCTGGTTGTAGACCACGCGGCCGTCCACAACCGTGAGTAGGGACTTCAGCCGCTTAATCGCTTCGTCGGGAACCTTTTGGGAATCGAAATAGTCGTCGCAGAGCACGACCAGGTCACCCAACTTGCCTGGTTCGATCGAGCCGAGCCGGTCCTCCTCGCGGAAAAACCAGCCGTTTTGGGCGGTATAGAGGCGCAGCGCTTCCTGGCGCGTGATCTGCTGCTTGTCGTTGATCAGAACTCCGGCGGCATTCTTACCGGTGACCATGTAGTAGATCATCAGCCAGGGATCGAGCGTGGAAATCTGGGCGGAATCCGATCCGGCGCCGGCGTGAATCCCGCTCTCGAGAATCATGCGCACCGGCGGACCGGAGCCAGGCATGCCGGCCAGATACTCAAATGGATGGATGGCAATGCCGGCGCCGACCGCCTTAAGCCGGTTCAACGTGGGCTGATCGATGCGGGGGGCGTGCGCGATCGACCAGCGTAGGGCGGAAATCGGCGTGGTCTTGTTGACTTCTTCGAAGGTGCCCGCGACCAGTTGGTCTTCGGCCGGCGAGAGGCTGTGCTGCTGGTACGCCCAGCCCTGCTTCGCGATCAGCTGCAAGGCGGCCAGGTAGTTGGGCGGCGGCGTGACTTGTCCGAACAGCGGCCATTGGGTGGCGAACTCGCCGATTCCGGAGACGCGCAGACGGTCGTCGCCGAAATCCGGAAATGCGTTGAGCAGGCGCTCCTTTAAGAGCGGAACGCCGATCTGCGTGTCCATGCTGAGCAGGAACAGGCGCAGGCGCGTGGACATCTTGTCTTTGCGATGGAGGGCCAGAACCGCGTCGTACATGTGGAACGGGTCGGCGCTGGCGAGCGTGTCGAAAGCGAACGAATCCTGCACGTCCGGGGTGCCGGGAATCACGAACGCGCCCATGTCGACGTTGGTGGTGACTCCAACGCTGGCGGAGTAAGCCATGGCGTCAAGCGTGCCCCGCTCCTTATCTTCGAACGTTTGCGCTGCGCGCAATGCATTCAGCGCAGCGAGCGATGGCGCGTTGGCGGCGATCGCCCCGGTGTCGCTCACCGCAATCCCTTTGGCGGCGAAGAACGCTTTTCCCGGCGTATTGGTGGCCGCCGGGCCGGTGAAGGCTTGAAACAGGAGGACGGGGTGATCGGATGAGGCGGCATCCAGTTCCGCCAGCGTGGGCAGCCGCTTTTCGGCGAACTGCGCGGGATTCCACCCGCCCATGGCGGTGATGAAGCCGCCGGGAGGCACCGTGCGGGCCCGCGAGCGGATCAACTCCTGTACCACGGCGATGGAGCCGGCGGTTTCGAGCCTCGTGTCGTACCCCGGCCGAATCCCCAGCAGCACGATGTGATTGTGATTGTCGATGAGTCCCGGGACCGCGGTGCGGCGGCGCAGGTCGATGACCTTTGTGCACGGGCTGAGCTTTCGGCCTTCGGGCACGAAGCGGCCATTCTGGATCGTCACCGAACTGAGAATGGTGTTGCGCGCGTCCATCGTGACGATGCGGCCGTTGGTGAGGCGGAGATCGCGAGCCGCGTCACAGCGGTCGGCGGCGGAGCCGAGGCTGGCCGCCGCGAAAAGAAGAACGATTTGCCGTAGCATCAGCTTTTCAGATATATCACGGCCGGGCCCAGGGGCATATACACGCGCTTTTACGCGTCCAGTTGCAGCAGCACTTCTTCGATCTCTCGGCCGCGCGCACGGGCGAATGCCCTGACGGAGCCGCGGATGGCGAATCCGCACTTCTCCAGCACGCGGATGGAGGCGGTATTGTCCCCGGCCGCGCTGGCATACAGGGGACGCGTCGGCAGCCGTCGGACGAACTCGGCCAGCGCCCGCGTGGCGATCCCTTGTCCCCAATACTGCTTCCCGATCCAATACATCACCTGCGGCTTACCTTCCCAGAGGAAGCTGCCGATTGAACCGACCACTTCGCCGTTTCGGACGATCACCTTCTTGGTGAATGCAGGATCATCGAGCACCCGCCGCCAATGTGTAAGATAGGCCACGCGGTCTGAGGGATCGCGCGACACAAATGCGGCCATCCAGTTTGCGTCCGGGTCGCGCTGCTGCTCGAAGAGCACCGGGAGATCCCGCTCCTCGAGGTCGCGCAGGACGAGGTCACTTGCCGCATGCAGCATGCGGAAGATTCTACAACACGTTGGGGGCGCTGAACGATCGCGCTTCGGGAAGCGGTGTATACTTGCTACGTTTGCGACGCGCGTTCTTCAGTCTGGCTCTGTCGGTTGCAGCCCTGCCCCTGGCGGCGCAGTGGGTGCACTACCCAACCCCCGGCATTCCGCGCACCAAACAGGGCAAGCCGAATCTGGCGGCCGCGGCACCGCGCCTGGCGAACGGCAAGCCCGATTTTACCGGTATCTGGGAGGCGCCCAGCGATAAATACCTGGCGGACCTCGGCGCCGATGGAGTGGAGATCCCGATGCGCCCGTGGGCTGCGCAACTCTATAAGGAGCGCCAGGAGAATTTCGGGAAAGACCGGCCGAGCGGGCATTGCCTGCCTCACAGCGTCACGGATTTCGACGCACACTTCATGCCGAAGAAGATTGTGCACACGCCCGGGCTGGTCGCGATGCTGTTCGAGAGCTACCACTCGTTCCGCCAGATTTTTACCGATGGGCGGCCGCTGCCGGAGCAGCGCGACCCGGCGTGGTTCGGCTATTCGGTCGGACACTGGGAAGGTGACACGCTGGTGGTGCAAACGGTCGCGGTCAACGACAAAACCTGGCTCGACGATGGCGGCCACCCGCACACGGATGCTATGCAGGTGACCGAGCATTTCCGGCGGCCCGATTTCGGACACATGCAGGTGCAAGTAACGGTCGACGATCCGAAAGCGTACACGCGGCCCTGGACGGTAACGATTCCTTGGGAATACGTCGCCGACACCGATCTACTCGATTGGGTCTGCGAGAACGAAAAGGATGTCCCGCACCTGGTGGGCAAGTAGGTTTCTGTTCCCGCCCGCACTATACTAATTGGAATGATGAGCCATATCCTTCGCTACGCCGCGCCGCTGCTGGTGGCTGCCATGGCGCTCGCCGGCGCTTCCGGCGTCTACGATTTCACGCTCAATTCGATTGACGGCAAACCCGCGCCGCTGGCCGGCTATCGCGGGAAGGTTCTGCTGCTGGTGAACGTGGCCAGCTATTGCGGGTACACCCCGCAATACAAAGGCCTCGAAGCCCTCTACGAAAAATACAAAGACCGCGGGTTGGTGGTGCTCGGATTCCCCGCCAACAATTTCGGCGAGCAGGAACCCGGGTCGAATGCCGAGATCAAGGATTTTTGCGAGCGCACTTACCACGTGAAGTTTCCGATGTATGCCAAGGTGTCAGTGGATGGCGCCGATAAAACGCCCCTGTTTCAGTACCTCACAGCGGCAATGGGAGGCGACATCCAGTGGAACTTTACGAAGTTTCTGGTGGCGCGCGACGGCAAGCTGCTCAAGCGGTTCGAGCCGGGTGTTACCCCGGAATCAGCCGATATGATCTCGGCCATCGAAGCGGCGCTGGCGAAGTGAAATGGCTGCCGTTCGAATCTTGCCACTGGCCGGAATCGCGGCGCTGATTGCGGGTTCCGCGGTCTGCCAGACGAAGCAATGGCGGACAGCGTGGGGCGATCCCGATTTGCAAGGCTCCTGGTCGAACGCCACCACGACGCCGCTCGAGCGTCCCGCCAAATATGCCGGCCGGGAATTTCTGACCCCCGCCGAGCGGGCTGCGCAGGACAGAGAGACCGCGATCGGGCGCGACCGCCGCGCCGACCCGGGTACCCCGCAGGATGTTGCGGGGGCCTACAACGCGTTCTGGTGGGAGTGGGGACAATCCGACGGGCGCACTTCGCTCATCTACGATCCCCCGGATGGACGCCTGCCCGCTCTCACTCCGGAAGGGCTCAAGCGGAGCAGGGAGCGCAACGAAAGCGTGCGCACCGACGGGCCTTACTACGGCCCCGAAGATCTCGATCTCTACACCCGCTGCATTCTCCGCAGCCCCTTGCCGCGGCTTTCCTCGGGCTATGACAACAATTTTGAGATCGTGCAGGCGCCCGGGCTGGTGGCTATTTATCAGGAAATGATTCACGATACGCGCGTGATTCGTTTGGATGGCCGCCCGCACCTCGATCAGAGCGTGCGCCAATGGCTGGGGGATGCGCGCGGGCATTGGGAAGGCGAAACGCTGGTGGTTGAGACCACGAATTTCAACGACCGCACACGGTTCCAGGGCGCGTCGAAAGACATGCGTCTGGTGGAACGGTGGAAACGAATCGGCGACGACCGGATTGATTACCGGTTTACCGTCACCGATCCGTCCAGCTGGACGCGGCCGTGGTCGGCCGCCTTCTCATGGTACAGGGGTGGCACTCCGTACGAGTACGCGTGCCACGAAGACAATATCGGGCTTTATGGCATCCTCGCCGGCGCCCGTGCCGACGAGAAGCGCTAAGCGCGCGCCTGCTGGCCGCGCTGCATTGCGGCCATGCGTTCCTGCTGCTGGCGTGTCAGGTGCGGCGTGATGCCGAGCATCCGCTCGATCAACATCAGTTGCCCGCGGTGGTGCATCTCGTGCTCTTTCGCGGCGAGGATCATTTCGAAGCGTTTGCGTGTCGGGGGTTCCGCGCCGGCGGGAAACGTGAACGTCTGCGCCAAAAAATCTTCCGATCGCGTTTCGATAAACTTGGCGAATTCCTCGCCGCTATCCCTCAGCAATTGGATCAGCTCGGCCTTGCTCCGCGGCTTTTTCTCTTCGGCGGCCATTTCCGCGAAAAGCTTCGGAAAATCGAAACCCTCCATCGAATTGACATTGGCCGTTTGCAATTGGAACCGCGGAACCATGGCGATGTGGGCCAGTGTTTGCGCCACCGTTCGTGCATCGGTGGCAGGCTGATAACTGTACTTCGCTTCGGGAATATCCTCGGCGATTTGAATGGTATTTTTGCGAACCGTCCGGAAGGCGGACGCGAGCTCTTTGGGTCCGTAGTAGGTCATAGGCTCATGATGAAGCTTGTCCCCCGGAGGATGCAGCAAAAAGATGTTAAAAATTCACGCACGCGCCGCGAGCGCCGCTTTGACGCGCTCCGGCGTGAACGGAATTTCGCGGATGCGCGCGCCGGTGGCGTCGAATACGGCGTTCGCCAGTGCGGCAGCGGCCACCGTGATCGACGTTTCGCCCGCGCCGGTAGCTTCCTCCTCTAGCCGATTGAGCAGCACCACCTCGACCTTGGGTACGGCGAAGCCGAGCGGAAGTGTGCGGTATGTGCGCCAGTCGACCGAAGTCACTCTCTGATCGTCCCAGGTAACTTCTTCCAACAGCGCCCGGCTCATGCCCTGCAGCGCGCCGCCTTCGATCTGGTTGCGCAATCCGTCAGGGTTCGACACGGGCCCGACATCGTTGCACACTACAAAACGTTTCGCCAGGATGCGGCCGGTATCCTGGTTGACTTCGACCTCGGCCACGATCGCCGAGTAGCCGTTGTCGCCTTCGTACAGTACGCAGGCCATCCCGCGTCCAGTCACGATACCCGTCTTCGGATTGGCTCTTGGCGACGGCCGGGCTTCCCAGTTCGCCGCCTTCGCGACTTCCTGGACCACCGCGGCGAGCCGCGGGTCCCGCAGATGGCGCAGACGGTATGCCACGGGATCGGCTTTGAGTTTTGCCGCTATTTCGTCCATCACCGATTCGTGCGCGAAGGTGTTCTGGAGCCGGTTGGGAGAGCGCAGCGGCCCGGTCCAGAACGGCGATTCAACCGTATGGGTCAGCACGCGTTCACTTTTCACGGTGCCGGTGCCTTGCTCTCGTCCGCCGACATTGCCCGCCACATAGGAGGGCACGGAGTTGGCGCCATTATTGTAGGCCCGGGGCGGGGGCGCCGGCGATTGCGGCCGGAACGGCTGCGGCTGGAAACCCGCGAGGTACCCGGTAATGATGTTGCCGGGAGTGCCCGGGCCGGGCCGGTTGCCGCGGTTCGGAGACCACGATTCGTGATCCCACGCGATGATGTTGCCCTGCGCGTCAAGGCCGACGCGTTCATCGATCACATAGGCATTGCCGTAATTCTCCCACGCCATTTCATCCTTGCGAGAAAGCTGCACGCGTACGGGCTTGTTGACGGCCTGTGAGAGAATCGCCGCGTCATAAGTCACGGTATCGGCGCCGTTCAATCCGTAGCAGCCGGAACCGCGGCGAAAGATCACGCGCACGTTTTCCGGCTTCAGGTTGAGAATCATGCCGAGCGTGGTCTTCTGATACCAGACGCCCTGGGTCGGCGACCAGACGGTTGCTTTCTCGCCTTCCACATGGGCCACGGCGCACGAGCTGCCCATCGAGCCATGCATCTGGTACGGGTGGAGATAGGTAGCCTTCACCACGGTGGCCGCGCCGGCAAGTTTCGCGTCGACATCTTTTGAATCCACCGACAGCGCATCGCGCGACGGCTGCGTACGGAGGTGATCGTAATAGGTGGCCTTGCTGGGGAGACCGGACGGCATGGACCACGCGACTTTCAACTGGTTTGCCGCCTGGATCGCCTGCCACGGCTTTTCCGCAACCACGCCGACGAAGTCTTTCTTAACCACCACTTTCACCAGGCCCGGCACGTTTTTTACCGAGCTTTCGTCCACGTTCATGACCTTGGCGCCTACCGCGGGCGGCCGCACCACTTTGCCGTGCAGCATGCCAGGCACGCGGACGTTGTGCACGAACTCGAATTTCGCGGTCACGATCTCGGGAATGTCGGGACGGTGGACCGGTTTTCCCAGGACGGTCCACTCGCCGGCAGGTTTGCGCTTCGCGTTGGGGTCGAGCGCGAGATTGAATTTCTTGCCGCCCACCAGCTCTCCATAACCGACACTCCGCGCCGGATCGCCTTTGACCTGAATCTTGCCCTCGACAGCGGCGAGCTGATCCACCGGCACTCCGAGCCGTTCCGAACCGAGCTTCAGCAGCGCTTCGCGGGCAGTAGCGCCCGCTTGAGCCAAATTGCCGTGATTGAAATTCGCGGGATGCGACTGGCTGCCGGCCGTATAAGCCTGGTCGGGCGTGATGCCTGTATCGCAGTAAATAAGGTTGACGCGCTCGAACGGAACCGAGAGCTCCTCGGCCACTAATTGCGCCTGCGCAGTGGAAATGCCTTGCCCGAGTTCCTCCTTGCCGCTGTAGGCGGTGACGCTGCCGTCGGCCGCAATCGCGATCCATGAGTCGAGTTGGCCCATCGGCGGAGAGCCGGGCATCGGCCCGCCGAACTGCGCCTGGGCGGGCTCTCCCATGCTAAAGCTAACGATGAGGGCGCCCGCGGTTTTGAGAAAGTCGCGGCGGGCGAATCCGGCGCCGCGGAGCGCGGCCTGGGCATCCGGTGTGAGGCTTGTCATCGCGCCATCTCCTGCGCCGCGCGGTGGATCGCGCGCAGCATTCGCACGCTGGTGAAGCAGCGGCAGAGCACCCCGGAGAGCGCCTGCTGGATCTGATCCTCGCTCGCCTTGGGGTTCCTGTCCAAAAACGCCTTGGCGGTCATGATCACGCCGCTGACACAAAAGCCGCACTGGGCCGCCTGCTCTTCGATGAATGCTTTCTGAATCGGGTGCGGCTTGTCCAACGTCCCGATGCCTTCAATGGTCGTGATCTCCGCGCCCGCCACACTCCGCACCGGCGTTATGCATGAACGGATGGCCTGGCCCTTCACAATCACGGTGCAAGCCCCGCATTGGCCGAGCCCGCAGCCGAACTTGGGGCCGCGGAGTTCGAGATCGTCGCTCAACGCGTAGAGCAGGGGAGTGGCCGGATCGAGGTCGAGATTGTGGCTCCGGCCGTTAACCTTCAAGGTAATTGCACTCATAGATTGGCTTCCTCACGGATTCAGGCTATTGACGAGTTTCGATTCGCTCACTTGCCGTCGCGTGGCGCCGATCGTCAGCACGCGCCAGGGGCACGTCATCGGAGTGGGGCCTTCCCACGCCAGGTTCGATTCATCGGCCCGCGCCGGCAGCCGCGAAATCAAAATGCTGCCATCCTCGCGGGTAACGCTCATCGGCGGATAGGTACCGGCGCGCACCTCATCGATTGCAAGCCAGCCGAGGCCCCGCTGCTCGGTCACGAACGGCAGGCCCGTGATCGAGCCGGGGACAATTTCGGTGATTGACTCGCTACCTTCAGCGAACGCGAACTCGGTGAACTCATTGTCCAGCAGCATCGGCGACAGCGGCGTGGATTCCGGAATAACGTAACGAAAAGCCACGCCGTCATTATACGCGCGCACTTCCACGTTGATGCGGCGGCCGAGCGACCCGTTCTGCATGTATTCGGCAACCAGCTTATTGTAAGGTCTCGATGATTCCAGACGCGCCGAGACCAGTCCGACATTATCTCCCAGATCCGGTTCCTGGTTGTGGATACGGAGCCCGAGAAAAGAGGTGTTGAGAAGCGGCTTGCCGTGAAAATCCACCTGGTAGGCCAGGCGGAAGAGCGCGGCAGGGTCGGGCCTGTCGAGAAACAGACGGAACTCGATCTGACCATCGGGTGACGCGACGTGCTCCTGCGCGGCAGCCCCGCCGATGGCAGCAAGGGCCAGCAGACAATACATGCCGCTGCGACAACCCATTGCTTCTACGATATCAGAGGGACACGAGCCGGTAAGGGGCAAGTCAGTAGCCGCGCCGGAGACTCTGGCGACAGACGTGCTCTGACGACCTCGCGTGCGGCAGAGAACGAATTGTACAGGGAATGGTTTTCCGAGAACATGAGCGACTTGAGGACACTTTCACACCAACTCGATGCAAAGAAACGCACTTGCCGCGCCATCATAGAGACACCTAAGAACTGTCGCAATAAGTTCGACTACGATCCGCGGTCGAACCTGTTCATGCTGGGCGGCCTGCTGCCCGAGGGCATGATGTTCCCTTTCGATTTTGGCTTCATTCCATCGACGCTCGGAGAAGATGGCGATCCGCTCGACATTCTTGTGCTCATGGACGCGCCCGCCCATGTCGGTTGCCTGATCGAGGTTCGGCTTATCGGCGTAATCTTTGCGCAGCAAACGCAAGACAGCAAAACACAAGCGAACGACCGGCTGTTGGGGGTTGCGATCCACTCTTACAATCACGAAGACATGACATCCATCGACGAGGTCAGCAAGACGCTGCTCTCGCAGGTTGAACAATTTTTCGTCTCTTACAACAAGCAGCGCGGCAAAAAGTTTCGGATTACCGGCACCGGAGGGCCCGGAAAAGCACTCAAGATGTTGAAAGCCGGGATTAAACAGTTCAAGGCCAAAAAGAAATGAAGTCAACGCAACGGAACAGGAAATCGCCCCGGCGTGTGCGCTTTGGGAAGGCCAGCGATGTCCCCAACAGTCCGCTGCCGTGCCTGGTCTTTCGGAACATTCTGCCTGCGTCACGGAGTAAGAAGGCGGAAGCCTTCCGGAAAGCGTTTCGAAGGAATGGGTGGGTCGGCATCTGGACGGATACGATTTACGATTACACACACTTCCATTCCAATGCGCACGAGGTCCTCGGAATCGCGGAGGGCACGGTCACTCTTCGCGTCGGAGGCGAAACCGGGCGGCTGTTGAGATTAGAGGCGGGAGACATGCTGGTTCTGCCGGCAGGCGTGGGCCATCGAAGGGTGAGCCACGACGAGCGACTCCGGGTTGTTGGCGCCTATCCTCCCGGCCAAGCCCATTTTGATATGAAGCGAAAAGGCCGGCGCGTTCCAAGAGTCCCTTTGCCCGAGACCGATCCCTTGGAAGGCGAAACCGGGGCAGTGCCTCGGATCTGGCGGGAAGAATCAAGCAGCGTTCAAGCGCACCGCCAACTCTCCAATCGCCTCCTTAGACGTTGAGCTTGCCGCGGGACGCTTCAGTCCAGCGGCTCCACCTTTACAATCGAAGCGCCGTGATTGTTGCCGACCCAGAAGGTCGGCGGGGTGGTTGAATTGTCGACGAACACGCGCCGGATGTTGGTCGAGCGCGGCAGCAGGTACTCGGTCATCTGGCCCGTTTTCGGGTTCAGCCGGAGCACGCGGTCGTTGGCCATCGAGCCCGTCCACGCATCGCCGTTCTTATCCAGTTCGACATCGTAGGGAGCCGACCACGGCGTTGGTGCCTCCCATTCCTGGAACTGCTCGGTCCTGGTATCGAACATTCCAATGCGGTTGCCCCGGTACTCCCCGAACCACAGCCGGTCCTGCGCATCCATCTGGCCGCGGCGCGGCGCCGAATGGGGCGTAGGTGTCTTCCAGATCGAGATCTTTCCCGTTTTGGCGTCGACGCGGCCGATGTTTTCCCGCGAGAAATCAGTGAAATACGCATTGTTGTGCGAGTCCGGAATCACGTCGTAAATGTTATGCGTATCGCCTTCCTTGGCGCTTTGGAACGGCTGGAATGTTTCGAACTGACCGGAGGCCAGATCCAATCGGTGGATGATCGCGAACCCGTTGTTCTGTGTCCACACCTTACCGTCGACGGAGCTACGCTCGGGGGTGGCCATGTTGATCTGCGTCATGTCTTTATTAAATTCCGCCGGCACGCTCCAGGTCTGGAATTTTTCGGTCTTGCGATCGAACTTGGCAATGCCGCCCTGGAACATCATTCCCAGCCACAGGTTCTGATCCGCGTCGAAGCGCATGCTGAGCGCGCCTACAGGCGAGCCGTGCTTCAGCTCGGGCGACGGATATTCGGTCACCTTGCCGGAACGAGGGTCCAGTCTTCCGATGTTTTCTTCTCCGAAATTCGAGTACCACACCATGCCCTGCGCGTCGACGATCGCGTCATGCGGCTCGATGGTGCGGCGCGGCAGATCGTATTCCGTGATGATGACGCGGGTTCCGCGGCCGGTGGGGCGGGGCAGCGTGCGCAGCGTGTACGCCCAGGTCGCCTGGGAGCTCAAATTGATGGTGCTCAAAAATTCGGCCTGCCGGCGGCGCCCTTCTTCCCGCGCTTCCCCGTGCAGATCCATGACACGATCGGCCAGGCGCTTCTGCGGATGCAAGGGAAACGCCTGGTTGGCGTAGTTCCCCATGCGATCGACCACCTTCAGAAATTCGCCGGCGTCGTGATGCGAGTTCACAATGAACTGCAGCGTATGGCACTGGATGCAGTTGAGCAGCGATGCCTTTTGCTCGTCGCTGGCTTGCATGCTCATCAACCATTCGGCGTTGGTGAGCTGCGCCGCCAGGTTCTTCGCCTTGCGCAGATTCAGATCGGCGGTAGCCGGCTGGTTGGGGCTGAGCTCGACGGTTCCGGGGCCCTCCAGTTCATAGCCCACCGCCCGAATGCGCAGCGTGTAGGCTCCGGGCTCCAGCCGGTTGCGGGGGAAGCGGTACCGCCCGGTGGCGTCCGTCGCCACTGTCGTGGTCACGGTCGAGCCTGTCTTTTTGGCGCTGATCAGCACGCCCTCCATCGGACCTTCTTCGGCCGACCGCACCACGCCGGTCAATGCCGCCGCCTCGGTGGGCGCCGCCGGTTCCGCATAGAGCCACACCGCGGCCACAGCCGCGCCCGCCGCAAACAGTGATCTCCGCATGCGTCCAATCGTATAATGAACGGCCTTCGATTGCCAGCGGAGGCGGCGGCCCGCCCATTCGACAGGCTCCGCTCTGGTATGGTGCTATCTTGGCGGAAGTCGAGCTTCTAAATATGACTTATATGTACCAGCAACGGATCGGCGGCCAGTGGTGCCATGCTTCCAACGGGGGCACATGGGACGTGATCAACCCGGCCACCGAAGAAGTCATCTGCACCGTGCCTTTCGGCAATGCGGAAGATTGCCGGCTGGCCATCGAGGCGGCCGATGCCGCATTTCCCAAGTGGTCGCAAAAGACTTCGTACGAACGCGCCGGTCACCTGAAGCGTGCCGCCGACTTGATGCGCGAACGCAGCGGCGAGCTCGCGCGCACCCTGGTCCAGGAATGTGGAAAGCCCTTTCCGCAGGCGCGGGGGGAATGGGGTGTCGCGGCCGATCTGTTCGAATGGTATGCCGAAGAGGCCAAGCGCGCGTACGGGCGGTGGGTGCCGGCGCGCAGCCCCGCCCGGCGCCAGTTGGTGATTAAGCAGCCGGTGGGCGTGGTGGGGATGATCACAGCCTGGAATTTTCCCGCCTATAACGTGGCTCGCGCGGCGGCGGCGGCGCTGGCCGCCGGTTGCACGCTCGTGATGCGTCCGTCGGAGTTTACGCCGCTCACCGCCATGGAGATGGTAAACATTCTCGTGGAAGCCGGTCTTACCGGCGGCGAGGTGAACTTGATCAACGGCGAGCCCGAGAGCATGGGGCAGCAGATGTTGGGCCATCCTCAATGCGCCAAGCTGCATTTCACCGGCAGCCAGCGCGTGGGTAAATTGCTGATGGACGGCGCCTCAAAGACAGTAACGCGCCTTTCTTTGGAACTCGGCGGCAACGCGCCGGTTCTGATCTTTCCCGATGTCGATCTTTCCCAGGCCGCGGCCGGCGCGGTCGCCGCGAAGTTTCGCAACGGCGGGCAGGTTTGTATCTCACCCCAACGCTTTTTCGTGCACGCTTCCGTCGCGAATGACTTTACCGATCGCGTTTCTTCAATGGTTTCCAAACTGAGGGTCGGAAACGGTCTGGAGCGGGATGTGAACGTCGGGCCGCTGATTAACGCGCGCCAGCGCGATCGCGTGGAGTCGATGGTGGAAGCGGCGCGCAGCGCGGGCGCCGGGATTTCGGTTGGCGGCAAGCGCCCCCAGGAGCCTTCCCGCGGCTATTTTTTCGAGCCTACCGTGGTGGCCGATCTCCCGCTCGAAACACCCTTGTTCGATAACGAGATCTTCGGCCCCGTGATGCCCATCGCCACCTTCGACGATGCCGATCGGGCCATCGCTCAGGCGAACCGCACCCGGTACGGTCTCTCCGCGTACGTGTGGACCAATGATCTGCGAACTGCCATGCGCGCCGCGGAACGCCTGGAGTTCGGCATGGTGGGCGTCAATGAGTGGGCGCCCCAAAGCACCGAAGTCCCATTTCCCGGGTGGAAAGAGAGCGGGCTCGGCCGCGAGTCCGGCGCCGAAGGGCTCGAAGAATATCTGGAGACCAAAGTGATTGCCTTCGGTGGACTCTAAAACCCTGATGCTGCCCGGATGCCTATTTGGAGTGCCAGAAGCGGGATTTCACGAAAGAGTGCGCTTCCTCGCGGCGCATCCCGAGCAGCGTGTACGCAACCACCCCGATACCGGCGATGGTAACGACATTAATGGCGAGGGTCCATAGACGCGCGGCAGTGGTCGCGCGGTCTGGAAAACCGAGCACGAGAGCGATTCCAAACCACACCGGGAAGACGGCGTATTGAACCGCGGCGGCAACTCCGACCAGGTAGCGCCTGCCGGTGTCGTCCGCGCTGGAGAACCCGGCGGCCAATCCGATGATTGCCGAAATCCCGAAGCTGACCAGAGGCTTTTGGAAATCATGAAACTGCATGGGAGGACCGTGAAGGGCGGCCACCAGGGCGCCCGCCCCGATGCTCAGAACGACACTGACGAAGATCGCCAGCGCCGCTTGCCGCACCAGCCCGAGGTCTTCGGCCCATAGCCCGAAGCTGAACGCGAGTACGACCGAGAGAAACGGAAGAAACAACGCGGCAACCACGATCGCGATCGGATTGTTGGTCATCATTCCGTAAGCGAGCACCACCGCCGCGGAGAAAGCCCGGCCGACGTAGCTGGGGGTCACGTAGCTGAGCTGCCATAAATCCTGGAAGACGTCGATGACGGGCTCGACCATTGGCCGCGTAATTTCGCGGGCCGGGCTGCGGCTCATTATGGCGCGTAACTCGCGGGAAGTGATCGACCACGTTTGCGGGTCGAAGTTTTCATAGTCAAATACGGCATCCACGAATGCTTTGGCTTGAGGCGTGGATACCTCGACGCTCACCTGTTCAGCCGCGCGATTCGGCCCGTGCACGTAGACCGGCATAACAGAAGCTTCGTCAATGCCAACACCGAGGGCGAGAGCGGCGATTTCCCGCCCGCGGCCCTCGGGAGCTCTCACCCGAATTTCATGCATGGCGGCTTGGTCGGCGGCAGGTTAGGGACCACGTGGGGCAGTCCTCCGGCCAGGCAGGTGAATTTATTTACAGTTCCCGGCGTTCAGGCCGGGACTTTTTCCGGCGTCAGCAGGCGGCTGATGAAGTTCGTATCCATCCGGCCGGCCTGGAAATCGGGGTCGTGCATGATGCGGCGGTGGAGCGGGATCGACGTGTGAATGCCTTCAATAATGAACATGTCGAGGGCGCGGCTCATGCGGCGAATGGCTTCGTTGCGGTCGCCGCCGTAAGTGATCAGCTTGGCGACGAGCGAATCGTAGAACGGCGGGATCACGCAATCGGTGTAGGCCCACGTATCCACGCGGACGCCAATGCCGCCGGGAGTGAGAAAGCCGGTGATACGGCCGGGCGAAGGCGCGAAGGTCTCCGGGTTCTCGGCATTAATGCGGCACTCGATGGCGTGCCCGCGCAGCGAAATGGGGCCGCCGAGCACGGTGGCGAGGCGCTCGCCCTGCGCGATGCGGATCTGGCTCTTGACGATGTCGATGCCGGTGACGAACTCGGTGACCGGATGCTCTACCTGCACCCGCGCGTTGACTTCGATGAAGTAGAGCTTGCCGCCCTCGTCCATGAGGAACTCGATGGTGCCCGCGTTGGTGTACCCGGCCACGGCGAGCGCCTTCTTAAGACTCGACGAAATCTCTCGCCGCAGGTCGTGGTTCACAGCCGGCGACGGGGATTCCTCGATCAGCTTCTGATGCCGGCGCTGGATACTGCACTCGCGTTCGCCCAGGATCTCGATTCCGCCATGCTCGTCGGCAAGCACCTGGAACTCGATATGTCTGGGCGCGCGGATGAATTTTTCCACGTACACGTCGGGCGAGCTAAATGCCGCGCCGGCCTCCTGTTGCGCCTGAATCAAAAGACCCGGCAGTTCCGCCGCCTCATTGACCACGCGCATGCCGCGCCCGCCGCCGCCCGCGGAAGCCTTGAGAATCACGGGATAGCCGATTTGCGCGGCGACTTCGAGAGCCTCCTCCGCGCTGTGCAGCACGCCTTCGGAGCCGGGTAAAACCGGCACGCCCTGTTCCCTCATAAAGCGGCGCGCCTGCTCTTTCACCCCCATCAGCCGGATCACATCGGGTGTAGGGCCGATGAATTTGAGACCCGAGGTTTCGCAGACTTCAGCGAAGCCGGAGTTCTCGCTGAGGAATCCGTAGCCGGGGTGAATGGCCTCGACATTCGTGATCTCGGCGGCGCTGATAATCGAGGGCAGGTCGAGGTAGCTGCGCGCGCTCTTGGCCGGTCCGATGCAGATCGCTTGATCGGCGAATCGCACGTGGGAACTATACCGGTCCGCCTCGGAATAGACGGCTACGGTCTGGATACCGAGTTCTTTACACGCGCTGATGATGCGAATGGCGATCTCGCCGCGATTGGCGATCAGGATTTTTTTAAACGGCACGGATGGCAAACAGCGCCTCCCCGTACTCGACTGGCTGTCCGTTGCGAACCAGTTGGCTTTCGATCACGCCGCCGAGTTCGGCTTCGATTTCGTTCATGAGCTTCATCGATTCGATGATGCAGAGGACGTGTCCGGGTTGGACGCGCTGCCCGACTTGAACGAACGGGGCCGCATCCGGGGCGGGACCTTCGTAGAACGTCCCCACGATCGGCGATTTGACTAGAACCAGGTTGGGGTCCGGGGGTGGTTCGGTACGGTCGCGTGGTGCCTCAAATGAACCGCCCGGCGACGCGGAGGCTGCCGCGCTCATGGTTGCCGGGACTGAGGCCTTAGGGGGCGCACCGAGGGTAATCTCCTCGCTGGCTCCCGCCCGCCGGATGCGCACGCGATCCTGGCCGCGCTGCACCTCCAGTTCGGCGATCCCGGTCTCGTGGGCCAGCTTGATCAGCTCGCGAATCTCCTCGACGGTCATCAATGGACTAGATTACCAGACGTGCGCGGCAGGACCTTGCCGGGCGGAAGTACGGTCCTGGGCTGGAAATCGAAGTTCCGTCACTGCGGATCTGCCGGTTCGATGCTATGCTCAAGAAACCGAGGGAATTCGGCTTGCAAAAGTTGCTCCTCTGGCTGGGTTGCGGCGTTGTAGCGGCGGGCACGTTGTACGGTTTCCAGAAGCCGTGGCGGTTGTACATCAGTATGGAGCCGTACGACAATATTCCGCTGCCGCCCGATTGGCAGGACCCTTCGGAATGGGTCTTCGGACGGCTCATGTACCCGCAGCACCCCAACGCGCGTTTCGGCCGCTACGGCTTTCGCTGGGGGCGCCTGGACTGGCGGGAAGGCGGTACCAGCTGGACGCAGGATTACCCGCGCGCCGACCGCCACTTCGCGGCGGCCTTGCGGCGGCTGACCCGTATCCAGGTGCGGTCGCTCGAGCAACCCGTAAATCCCGACGATGCCGACGACATCTACAACTGGCCGTGGCTGTGCGCGGGGGAAATGGGCGATTGGAAGCTCACCGACGCACAAGCCAAAACGCTGCGCGAATTTCTGCTGCGCGGTGGTTTCCTGATGCTGGACGATTTCTGGCGGGAAGACGAATGGGCGCGATTTGAGGAGAGCATGAAGGCGGTTTTTCCCGACCGGCCGATCGTCGAAATCGAGAATGCGGACGCCATCTTCCATACGGTTTACGACCTGGACGACCGCTACCAGGTTCCGGGGCAGTGGGCTCTGGGCGGACGGGGCGGCATCAACTCGCAGCGCGCCGTGGGCACGGTGGCGCACTGGCGCGGCATTTATGACGACAAGGGCCGCGTGATGGTGGCGATGTGCTTCAATTCCGATCTGGGCGACTCGTGGGAGTGGGCCGACGATCCGTCCTATCCCGAAAAATATTCCGCTTTGGGAATTCGCATCGGCGTCAACTACGTCGTCTACGCAATGACGCACTAGCCCGCTTCTGCCGCCATGGCTTTCCGTGAACAATTCTGGCGCCGGCCGCAAAGCCTGTGGCTGCGCAAGGCGATGTTCCAGATTCATCTGTGGACGGGAATCGCGATCGGCGTTTACGTGATTGCGATCAGCGTGAGCGGCAGCGCGCTGTTCTTTCGCAGCAAGATCCTGGAGGCGGCGCCGGGACGGCAAATCGTGGCGGGCTCCGGACGGCTGCTGGGGAAAGAGGAATTGCGCGCGGCGGCGCTCCGGGCATATCCCGGGTATGTTGTCGGCAACATCTGGCTGGGCAGCATACCGGGCCAGGAAGTCGAGATCTGGCTGGCCCGCGGCAACCGGCAGACGAAACGAATTTTCGATCCGTACACCGGCAAGGATCTCGGCGAATCGGTGCCGTATAGTTTACAGGCCATCACGTGGCTGCTCGATCTGCATGTGAACCTCTCGGCCGGGCCGAAAGGGCGCATTGTGAACGGCGCGTTCGCCATACTCCTGACGCTGCTGGTGATCACAGGCGCGGTGATCTGGTGGCCGGGGGTGATGAATTGGCGGCGCAGCCTGGGGGTGAATCCGAGGGCGGGGTGGAAGCGGTTGAATTGGGAACTGCACAGCGCGATCGGCTTCTGGAGCTTCGCCTTCCTTTTTATGTGGGCGCTGACGGGAGTGTACCTGGTCTTCCCGACGCCTTTTCACAACACAATCCAACGTTTCCTGCCGCTCGACTACTACAGGATTGTCGCTTCCGGCCCACCCGCGCTTTCCGCGGAGCCGATCCTGCCGGTGGCGGATGAAGGCAGCCGGCCGATTCGGAAACGGCGGCGGCCGGTGTTTCATTACAGTGCCGGGGATAAAATCATCCGCGCGTTTTATGCGCTGCACTTCGGCAATTTCGCAGGATTAGGCACGCGGGTCGTTTGGGCGCTCTTTGGGCTTACGCCGGTGCTGCTCTTCCTAACGGGAGCGGTCATGTGGTGGAACCGGGTGCTCAGCCGTGAAGCGCGACGGCTGCGGCGGGGCGTCGAAACCGTCCGTGCAATGCACGGTGCGACGGCGTAAGATCGCCGGCGGACGGACGCGGACGTCACAACGGAAACACGCCCAACGCCACAGATACCAGGGTCATCAGAACCGAGGCGCAGAACAGGTAGGGAAACGCGAACCGCTGATGATCGCGCAATTCAATTCCGGCAAGGCCGACGATCAGGAACGTAGCAGGTGTCAGAGGGCTCACGGGGAAGCCGGTCGTCATCTGGCCTAATACGGACGCCTGGGCCATTTCGACCGGCGGTATGCCGAACGCGCGGCCGGCTTCGGACAACACCGGCAGCACGCCGAAATAAAACGAGTCGGGATCGAAGACCAGGCTCAGCGGCATCGAGAGCAGGCCTAGCAGAAACGGAAAGTGACGCGCCACACTCACGGGCGCGGCGGAGACTGCCGTCTTCGCCATTGCGGCGAGCATCCCGGATTCCTTCAGGATTCCGGTGAACGCGCCGGCCGCCAGCAGAATGCCGGCCATTAGCAGCGCGGACTGGGCGTGCGCATCGATGCGCTCCCGCTGCATCTTCAGATTCGGATAATTCACGGGCAGTGCGAGCGCGACGCCGACCATGAATACGGCCACGGGTTCCACCCGCAGTGCAGTCATCGCGGCGATCATCAGCAGCGTCAAAACCACGTTGAACCCGAAGCGATCGGGCCGGCGCAGCGCGGACTCCTGGGCGGTCAAGCGGCGTGGCGGGATAGCCGGCGGACCCGCCTTCTCGCCGCGCAAGCGCCGCGCTTCGCGCCGGCCCATCCACCAAGAGCAGAAGAAGACGAACGCCAGACCGGCGGCTTGCACCGGCGCCAGTGGATTGAAGATGTCCGCCACCGAAACGTGCAGAGAAGCCGAAGCCCGGATCATAGGGCCCGTCCACGGCAGGAAGTTCACGCCGGCCGCGAGCGACGCGGCGCACGCAAGCACGCGACGGTCCATGCGTAGCCGTTCATAGAGCGGCAGCATCACGGGTACCGTCACCAGGAATGTGACGGCGCCCGAGCCATCCAGGTGGACCAGTAATGCCAGCGCTGCCGTGCCGATGACGATGCGAACGGGGTTGCTGCCCACCAGAGCCAGGATGCGGTCGATCACCGGATCGAGCATGCCCGCATCGGTCATGATGCCGAAGTACAAAATGGCGAAGATGAACATGCCGGCAATCGCTGCCACGTCCTGAATCCCGCGCACCATGAACTCCGCCGTCTTCACGCCAAATCCGCCCGCAAGAGCCGCCGTCACCGGCACCGCAACCAGAGCGCCTAGCGGCGACATCTTCCTGCCGAGGATGAGGCCGAGCACGACGGCGACGGTGGCAAATCCCAGCAAGGCAAGCATGAGACCTGCTTACGAGAACCTTTCCGGCGAGACAGCCGCGTCGTAGATCACGCCGCGCTCAGCCAGATCGGCCAAAGCGGCCTTATCGAGCCCCAGCAGTTGTTGCAGGGCCGCCGCCGAGTGCTCGCCGAGCAGCGGCGCCGGGCCAGATGGGCCGCCCGGCGTCTCGGAGAGCTTCACGGGAGTTCCGGTCACCCTGTGCGCGCCGGCGGTAGGATGGTCGAGCTTCGGGAACATCTCCCGGACAGCGGATTGCGGGTGTTCGACTACATCCTGAAACGTTCGTACGACGGAAACGGGAATACCTGCCGCCTGCAGCCGGCCGGTCCACTCGGCCACGGGACGCTGGCGGAATACGGTATCGAGCAGCGGCTCGAGCACTCCCCGATTGCGAATCCGCGCAGCGTTGCTTTCGTAATCAGGATTCGTTTCCAGATCCGGTCGGTCGATCGCGCGGCAGAAGGAGCTCCATAAGCGCTCGCTGCCCACCGCGACCGCGATAGGCCGGTCCTGGGCGTGAAACACGCTGTAGGGGACGACGGTGGGAAACGCCGTCCCCATCGGCTGCGGCACGATGCCGGAGCCGAGATAGCTGGAATAATTCGAGCTCATGGTGGAAATCATGCTGTCGAGCATCGAGACGTCGACAAACTGGCCGCGCCCGGTGGTCTCTCTGGCGCGCAATGCCAGCAGGATGCCGATCACCGCGAACTGGCCCGCGGTAACGTCTGTGACGCCATAGCCGCATCGCACCGACTCGCCTTCGGCAGTGCCGGTGATGCTGAGCAGGCCGCTCGATGCCTGCATCACGAGGTCCATCGCCGCTTCGTCGCGCGACGGGCCGTTCTGCCCGTAGCCGGAAATCGAGCAGTACACCAGCCGGGGATTGCGGCGGCCCAGCGCTTCGTAGCCCAGACCCAGGCGGTCCATCGCGCCGGGGCGAAAATTTTCGATCAGGACATCCATACGGTCGATCAGCCGCAAACAGAGATCGAGTCCCTCGGCGTTTTTTAGATCGATCGAGATGCCGCGCTTGCCGCGATTCAAGCCGAGAAAAAAGCTGGCTTCGCCGGCGGCGAACGGCGGACCCCATCCGCGGCCCATATCCCCGGCGCGCGATTCGAGCTTGTACACTTCGGCCCCGAAATCGGCGAGCAGCAACGTGCAGTACGGACCCGCCAGCGCGTGCGAGAAGTCGAGGACGCGGATGCCGCGCAGGGGCGGTTGGGTTTCAGCGTGGCCTCCCGGGTCGGGGGAGCGGTGCGAGGGCATATCCGTATCATAGAGCGTGAAAACGTCCGCGCCGGGGAATGAGCGATGTACAATCGTTGGCTGGTCCGGAGAACAGATGGCGCAGGAGGTTGTCCAATGTTTCGTGGCAAGCGGGCGAAATTCGGCTTTCCTTTCGCGGTGGTCGCAATCATTAGCGGAGCCGGCTTACTTCACGCCGAGGGCTCGGCGGGGCCGCTGGCGCAATCATGCGGTGTGCCGCCCGCCGCGCCTGCGAATCGATCCGGCGGCCGCGGTACGCCGGTGTTTCCGCCGGGCGATTACCCGGTCAAATTGCCGGCTATCTCGTTGCTGGGCGCGCACAACGACCTCCCGAACCCGTACCGTCCGGGCGTGAGCTGGGGTCAACTGCCCGAAGGCCGGAAATGGGGATCGACCGCGAGCGTCAGCATCGCCCCCGACGGTACCATCTGGGTGGCGGACCGCTGCGGCAACTCCGGCGCGGGCGGCACAACGTGCGCCGGACCCAGCGCTAACGTGAACCCCATCTTTCAGTTCGACACGTCGGGCAAGCTGCTGAGATCGATCGGCGCAGGCCTGTTCGTGAGCCCGCATAAATTATCCGTGGACAAAGAAGGCTACCTGTGGCTCGCCGATAATGGCGGCCATCAGGTCTTCAAACTCAGCCCGGATGGGAAAGTCCTGCTGACGCTGGGTAAGAAGGGAGTCGCCGGTGCGGGATTGGACGAGTTTGACGCACCCACCGAGGTGGCCGTCGCCCCCAACGGCGACATTTTCGTCGCCGACGGCCATAGCGGCGGCGGCACCGCAACGGGTAACGCGCGCATCATGAAATTCGACAGAAACGGGAAATTTCTCAAGACCTGGGGGAAGAAAGGGATGGGGCCGGGCGAGTTCGACGTAATTCACACGCTGGCCTTCGATTCGCGCGGCCGGCTCTTTGTCGGCGATAGGCAGAATAACCGCATCCAGATCTTCGACCAGAACGGCAAATTCCTGGCGCAGTGGTTCCAGTTTGGGCGGCCGAGCGGGATGTACATCGATAGGAAGGACATCCTCTATGTCGCCGATTCCGAATCGCGCGACGGGCGCACGAACACGGGGCAATTCGGGCTCCCGCAGACCGGCTACGGCTATAACCTGGGCGCGGAACGCGGGATCCGCATCGGGAGTGCGAAGGACGGGTCCGTCAAATCCTTCATCCCCGATCCGTGTCCGTACCCGTACCCTGCGATCTCCAGCCTGGCCGAGGGAGTCACCGCAGATTCCGAAGGCAACGTGTATGGCGCCGATTTTCTCGGGGATGTCCGCAAATATGTGAAGAAGTGAGCGTGACGGACATACTCATGAGGGTTCCTGTACCACAACAACCGGAGGCCATTCGCGTGCACCAAGACCCACATGCGGGATATTCGGATTCTCCTTCTTCCGCTCTGTGCGATGCTGGTTGGCTCGTGCGGGAGTGAGCCGGCCGCGTCGGCCAAAGCCAAACCGTTCCCTGAAAAGCGGGAAGTGCCGTCTGCGGAGCCGGTGGAGATTCAGATGAAGAATGTGAACTTCCGTCTGGCTAAGGAAATCGTGCTCGAAGTGCGCTCGCTCAGAGGACAACTGCAAAGGACCCAACCGGCGGTGCCCGTGAGCTTCGATGACGCTGCGTCATTCAAGGTGTCAATCAACTCCGCCGAAGTGGCGATGACGCCCGCCTCCCTGAGCGCCTTGCTCAATTCCTACGTCTTGGCCTATCCGGGTGCTCCAATCAGGAATATCGAGGTGAGCTTCAAGGACGGCCGGATTCTGGAAAAGGGTACGATGCACAAAGGAATCGATATTCCTTTTGAAATTGAGGGTTCGCTCTCCACGACCGCCGACGGTAACATCCGCATGCACGCCGGGAAGATTAAATCGGCGCACCTTCCGGTCAAAGGGTTGCTGCACCTTTTCGGGGAAGATCTCTCGAAGCTGGTCAAACGGAATGCCGGCCGGGGCATGACGATTGCAGAAGATGACATTATTCTCGACCTTCGGTCCGCCACGCCCCCGCCGCATATGGAAGGCCGCGTTACCCGTGTCGGCATCGAGGGCGGAAAGCTCGTTCAAGTGTTTGATTCGGGCCGCCGGGCAGCCCCTCTCGATCCGCCGTTTCAGACGGCGGCATACATTTACCACCGCGGCGGCGTCGTTCGTTTCGGGAAGCTGACCATGACCGACACGGACCTCGAGATCGTGGGAGACCGGCGAGACTACCTCGATTTCTTCCAGCGCGAGTACCTGAAACAACTCATAGCCGGCTATTCGAAGACAACGCCCGCCAACGGCCTCGTGGCGCACATGGTGGACTACTCGCGCGTTCAATAACTCTCCAGGTTTTCAGAATCCGGCGGTAAGTGCCCTTACATTTCCTGTGTAAGTACTGAATTATAAGAGCATGTATTTGCGGAAACAGTAGTATCAATTTACAAAACTTTCACAGGAATAAAGCCGAATGCGCAACCTGCCACTGGTAGTCTGAAGGCAGATGAGGACGCCGACACAACATATACTTCTACTTACGCCTCCCTTGATAGCTGCTTGTTGGGCCGGCACGGCCGCTGCGGCGCCGCTGGCGATCGATACTGCGAAATCCACGGTCACAGTGGAGGTGAAAAAAGCCGGCGTTTTTTCTGCGTTTGGCCACGACCATAAAATTGCCGCGCCGCCGTCCGCGGGCACGGTGGATACTGCCGCCCACGCGGTTGAATTGCGCTTCCGCGCCGCGGCGCTCGAGGTGCACGATCGGGGCGTGTCGGACAAAGACCGCAACGAAATTCAAAATACCATGCTGGGCCCGGATGTTCTGGATGCCAAGCGGTATCCGGAAATCGTATTTCGATCTACCCAGGTGGAGACGGCGGGCGCCGGGGCGTGGAAGGTGCAGGGTGACTTGACGCTCCACGGCCAAACCCGGCCGGTTATAGCAGAAGTGCGCGAAGACTCGGGCCGCTATGTCGGCAGCGTCCGGTTCCGGCAGACCGAATTCGGGATCACCCCCGTGAAGGTTGCCGGCGGTACGGTCCGGGTCAAGGACGAAATTCAGATCGACTTCGAGATTCAGCCGGCGCGCTAAAGCAGTCGCGCGCCCAGGAGGTGCTCTCATGAGTCCATTTCATCGGAAACAAGCCTTCAAAACATTCGTGTGCCTGGCTGCAGTGAGTGGTTTACTGGCGGTCAACTCGTTCGCTCAATATCCCGGGGTTGGAGGAACTGGCGGCACTCCTCCGACCGCCGGTGCTCCTCCCACCGGCGGTATGCCGCCGACAAGCGGCATGCCCCCCACCGGCGGCGGCTACTCGCCGGGTCCGGCCGGCGGGGGCCCGACCGGCATCTATAACTTTCACAGTAACTACCACCTTGGATTCGACCGGCCTGAAGCGTGGGGCCTGAAATACTTCGCGTCGGCTTCTCTGCTCAGCGGACTTCAGCCGCCGTCGCCGCCCGAGGGATACCACCTGGGGTCCGTCACGGTGGGGTTTGAAGTCGGCTGGCTGCCAACCCTCGATCCGGGTCAACGGCAGATCGGTTTTAACGGGGCGACGCCGGAAGATCTCAACAAGGCGCCGATCTTCGCGCGTCCGGTGGTGAGAGTCGGGCTTCCGGCCAAATTCACGGCCGTGGTTGCCGCTCCCCCTCCGTTCCAACTCTTTGGCCTCACGCCCAAGTTGCTGGAGTTCGGATTGGAGCGGCCGCTGCTCCAGCGCGATGCGTGGACGGTGAGTTGGCGGGGATACGGCCAGGTCGGCTCTGTGAAAGGTGCGTTCACGTGTCCGAAGAGCGTGCTGTCCTCCGCACCGGGATCGGCCGGGAACCCGACCCAGTGCGTGGGCGAATCGGCGGATGTGGCTTCGCTGCGATACGCCGGAAGCGAATTCCAGGTGGCGTACAAAATTCCCAGCATGCCGAAATTGATCCCGCACGCGGGAGTCGGCGGCAATTTTATCGACGGTGTGTTCCAGGTGCATGCTCCGGTGGTGAGCGGGCTGGATGAAACGCGGCTCTGGACGCGCGGCGGCACCTTTTCCAGCAACTGGGGAATCAGCTACCTGATCACGAAGCGGGCGGCGATTACGGTTGATGCATTCTATTCACCGCTTTGGGTTCAGCGGCACGCGATCGGCCCGACCACCAACGATGGATTGTTCAACGTGCGGGCATTGCTGAGTTACTCGTTCCGCTGAGACGCAGTGGAACGCGGCAGTTATCGCGAAAACTATCGCCGGCGAGCCTGCCGACGTTGGCGGAGGAAGAGGGATTCGAACCCCCGAGTGAGTTACCCCACTAACGGTTTTCAAGACCGCCGCCTTCGACCGCTCGGCCATTCCTCCAGTTCCATCCTACCTGATTTTCAGTGATTACGAGCATGTCACTGCCAATTGCTTCAGAACACGTATTTCAACGCGAACTGGATCACCCGCGACGGCGCCGTCGTCGACCCGTCGGGTGTAGCGTCCGTCGTGGCGGAGCCGAATGTCGTGCCGAAGTTCGTGCCGCTTGTGCTCCCGAGCGCGCCACCGTAGCCGAGGCCGAGCCGAACACTATTCGTTATGTTGTAGAACTCAGCGCGGATCTGGATGCTCTGGCCTTCCTTGATCCGGAAGCTTCTGGCGATCGTTTGATCCCACTGCCAGAATGCCGGTCCGAGCAAGCTGAACGGGCTCATATTGCCGAAGCCGCCATTCGGCACTCCACCGTAAGAAGGCTGGACAAATGCGGCTGGGTTTAGCCATTGCACGCAGGGAGCGATGTTGGCACAGGCCTGCCCTCGATTCGGCGAAGCCGTGTCGGCCAATACTTGGTTGGGACGTTGGTTTCCGGGAGGGTTGCCGCCGATACCGGTGATCGGGTCGGGCGTCGTGCCGGTATAGACAGAGAAGTATGGACCACTCGTAGCCGTGATGAGTGTCGAGAGCGTCCAGTCCGAGGCCAGACGGCCGGCGAAACCTGTCAAGCGCGGAGTTTGGTAGACGAACGTAAAATTCGCAATGTGGCGCCGATCCAACGGGCAATTGCCATAGTCCAGCTTCCGGTCCGCGGAAGCGACGTTCTGTCCGAAGCCTTGGTGCAAGTAATTCTGACCGGGGTTCAAAACGCTCCCCTGGGTAAGATCGGCCATCCCGATACAGTGAGACCACGTGTAGTTGGCGTTCAAGGTGACATTGTTGTGAGGACGCCAGGTGGACGTCACCAGCAGGCCGTTGTAGGCGTCGGTGCCTCCATCATCATACATAGTGAGATACCCAAGCTGTGTGCCTGGCCGGGCTAGGTTTAGAGCGCGGCGCTGGTTGATATTGGTTGAGCTGGTGCAGGGGCCCGGCGCCGTAAGACCGTACTGGCCCGCGGCGCAGGTTCCCGGTATATAGACGCCGGGATTCAATTCCACCGCATCCCAGATATGGATGTAATGATTCCCGAGATACGTGGCCGAGAGGAACCATCCCGGGGTGAACTGCCTCTGTATTCCGAAATTCCAGGAATACAGAGTTTGCGCATTGAGATTCTGCGGTATCGGCAGATAGCTGCCATACGGCGCAAAGAACGGATTCGACTTGTTGTAGTTATAGGGGAATGGATCACCGCCCGGAAAAGGGTTAGACAGGCCGTTGAATATACCGGTAGGGATCTGCGTTAAGCGGAACGGCGAGGAAGATTCCGTATTGAGTTGCAAGTCGAGCGGGACCAGGGCATGCGAGATCCCGGCGCCGGCGCGGATGGCCGTCTTGCCGTCTCCGAAAGGATCCCAGGCAATGCCGAGGCGCGGGTCGACATAGCTGTATTTCGGATTGATCGGCGAAGTGCCGGAAAACCCGGCATCGCCCGGATATAGAAAACCCGGAGGTGCGTTGGGGATGGCTTTGCTCGTAACGCCCTGATAAAAGTTACCCAGGTTGAACGTGTACGAGTCTCCCTGCGGGAACGACACGCCAAAGAATGGATCCCAGGCCAGCCCGTAATTCAACGTCAGCTTGGGAGTGAGCTTCCAGGTGTCCTGCACGTACAACGCCATGGAGTTCTCGCGTGCGTTGACCGGATTCGGATTGGCTTGCCGGAACTGCGCAACGAAGCCCAGGAAGAAGTCCGTCAGGCCGTTGCCGGTCAGTGCTGGGGCAAACGTAAAAGAACCCGCGGACCACGCCTGCGCAACCGACCATTCGTTGGTATGCATGAAGTAGCCGCCGAATCGGAACAGGTGCGAGCCATGGCTGATGCTGAAATCTTCGTTGAGACCGAAACTGGTGGTATAGGCAAAGGAATTCTGGCTGAACTGGCCCCCGCCCAGCGTGAATGCACCCACGACTCGGATCGGCAGGTAGTTCGGCTGATACGTGTACATGTTGATGCCGACGTCTTGAGGGCCGATCATTTTGGCGCCGGGAAGATTGGCCGCTGTGCGGTTGAAGAACAGCCGCGTCGAGTTGACCACACTGGGTCGGATCAGGTAGGTATCGCCCACTGTAAAAGTGGTTTCCTGCATGTCGTTGCCGACGCCATCGGCCGCCAAAATACTGCTGGGTTCCAGCGTGTAGGGAATCACCGCGTCCTGCCGGGCGATCATGATCCGCGCAAAGAGCGTCTGTTTGTCGCTGCGCTGATAATCCAGCCTGGCCGGGGCCTGCAGATCGTTCTCATGGAGCGGATATGACTGAGTAAAGACGCCGCAAGGACCTGTTCCTTTCGGCAGCAGCGAAGCAACCTTGACGGCCACTGGGTTAAATGCCGAAGGGCTGATCATGTTATTTACGAACCCACCGCGCAGGCTAATGCCGCCCTGACACTTTGCCCAAGCCGTAAAATCGCCGGTCAACTCCTGCGCGGTGGGCACGAATTCCTGCGAAATGATGGGGACCTGGCGCACCATGGTCTCCTGATAGCCGAGAAAGAAGAATAGCTTGTCTTTCTTGATGGGGCCTCCGAAAGTCCCGCCGAACTGGTTGCGCTTTAAGCCATCCCGGGCAGAGGTCTGGGCGAAAAAGTCGCGGCCATTTAAGTCGTAGTTGCGGAGGAATTCGAACAGGTCGCCATGGAAGCCGTTGGTGCCCGATTTCGTCACCGCGCTGACGGATGCGGCCCCCTGCCCTACGCTGGAGGCATCCTGCGCGCTGGTAGATACCTTGAATTCCTGAAGCGCGTCCGGGAACGGGAGCAGCATGCCGACGCCGGTGAATTGAGAAACATAATTCGCCCCGTCCCAGTTGTACTGGACTCCCGAGCCGGTTCCACCCGCTACTGCGAATTTATACCCGGTATGCATGTCGTAACTCGGGTTGGCTGCACCCTGCACGGCGGCCCCGACCAGCGTAATCAACTGCGTGGGATCGCGGCCGTTGAGAGGCAGATCGACAATACGCTGTGTCTCCATCACCGCGCCGACACCCGCGGTTTGTGTTTCCACCTGGCTGACGTTGGCTTCGACTTGTACCTGTTCGGTGACAGCGCCGACCCGTATCGTAACCGGAATTTCCGGCGCGGTGCCGACCTGCAACTGGATTCCAGTCTGCACAGAGGTGCTGAACCCCATCTTGCTCGCTTCCAGACGATACGGGCCCAACGGCAGGTTTGTTAGAACGTAATATCCGTCGGCATCCGTCAGGGCCGTTCGTTTGACTCCGGTGTCGGTTTGCGTGGCCGTCACCTCCACGCTCGCTACAACCGCCCCGGATTCGTCTCGGACAATGCCGCTGATTTGCGAGACGGCCTGGCTGAATGCGACGCCCGAGAAAAGAAGAGCGCCGCTCAAAAGGGCAGTCAGACTGCTCAACAAACGAACGATACGAAATTGATCAATCTTCATGCGTTCCTCCCGGTGCTATCGACAGGCGAATCTGTATCAGTCTACATTAGGCGAATCTGTGCCAGTCTACATTGGGTTCGACTTTATTGCGGACGGCGCCGGAAGTCAACCAGCAGGTAGCTCCCTCCCAAGGAGAGCCCGAATATATGGAATCGAGCGTTGCCCCTACGCCGCTTTTTTGAATATCATGTTTGGTAGCCAGGATTTCCAGCCGGAAAAGGGGTAATTTGAACATGGATGCGTCCTCCGGGACTACTCGCTGATGGCGGTCGAAAATCCTCTCAATTTATCCGAATTCGACTACATTGTCGTCGAGTGCTTTCACATTGCCGGCTTCGTGTTAGCGGTTGGGATGACAGCCATCGTGGATTTTCGCCTTCTCGGTCTGATTCTTCCCAAACAAACTCCTCAACAGCTGGCCTCGGCCACTGCGCTGTGGGTTGCCGGCGGCCTTCTCATCTCTATTTTTACCGGCTTCATGCTGTTTTCCGTCGACCCGGACTCGTACTTTAGCAATGTAACCTTTCTGGTTAAGATGATATGCCTGTGCGTGGCGATCGCCTTCAATTACACGATTCACAGAAAAGCGGTCCTGCCGGGAGTAACACCGCGCCGCGGTAAAATCACTGCCTGTATTTCGTTGGTACTTTGGATTTGGATCGTATGTTGCGGCATCTTTATCGCCAATAACCTTCTTAATATCGGCTGAACTGAAATCATGCTTCTCGCGTTATTGCAGTGGATTCAGAATACGGGCGTCTTCGCGTACCTGCGCAGTTCCGCTTACTTGTACCCGGTGATTCTGGCTCTGCACCTCTCCGCGATTTCTCTTTTTGGCGGAATGATCGTTGTTACGAACCTTTCCTTGCTCGGCTGGATTCCGCGCCAGATAGCCCCGGCGGCTGTCATTGACGGCTTGAGAGTACCCAAGCGCGTGGGTTTAATCATCGCGGCGACGTTTGGTCTTCTTCTGTTTTGTTGCAAAGCCGAGCAGTATTATTACAACACTTACTTCCGTGCCAAACTGCTTCTGTTCGCACTCGTTGCCGTCCATGCGCTGGTATTCCGAAGTCGCGGCTACAAGCGGTCGAGCGAAGCGATACAGGCGCAACCGCCAAATCCACAGTCGCGTCTCGGCGCGGCTTTGTCTCTTCTGCTGTGGGCCGGTATCCTCACCGCCGGCAGGGCGATCGGGTATGTGCCCGCGCCTCCGGGTCTGCATTTTCTATAGCGTTACTCCCGGTCCCGCTCGACTGAGTCGCTGGAATCAGAATACATATTTGAGCGCGAATTGGAACACTCGAGCCGGGGCGTTGGTCGCCGAGCCAGTCACCCCGGCTTGGCCCAGGACGCCTGGAGGCGGAGTCGCATCGTTGAGGATGCGGCCGAACGTGTTTGGTGAGCTCAAGGTGATCGCGGGATCGCCGGGCCGGAGACTGTTCGTAGGATTGAAGCATTCCACTCGTACTTCCAGACTCCGCTGCTCGCGAAACTTGAATTGTCTTGAGATCGCCTCATCCCATTCCCAAAACCCCGGTCCTCGCACGCTGTTAATCCCCATGTTTCCAAATGTGCCTAACGGGGGAGCTTGGAATGCCGCCGGGTTCAGCCATTGCAGACAGAACGCGCCGGGAGACCCACATGACTGGCCTTGCGTGGGAGAGTAAACGTTCCCCAGCACCTGGTTGGGACGTTGCGTACCGGGTGGGTTGCCTCCGAAGCCGGTGGCGATATCGGGAGCCGCACCGGTAACGATTCCCCCGATGCCGCCCGTACCGCTGTTCGTCAAGGGATCGCCGGTACGGGCGACCACGGTCGAAGCAAAGGTCCATCCCGAGGCTATCGTCCGCGTCAACCGGTTATCGAACCTGGGTGTTTGCGCCACCAGAGTGACATTGGCGACCTGCCGCCTGTCCTGGACGCAATCGCCTACATCCAGGTTGCGATCGGCGGGACCGATGTTCTGGTACGCCTGATGAATATAATTAGCCCCGGGATTCAATAGCGTGATCAACGGCAGCCCGATACAGTGCGACCACGTGTAATTGAAATTTAGGTTGACGCTGCTCCGCACGCGCCAATTCGTGGCCAGGAGTAGCCCGTTATAGCCCTGCGTGGCTCCGTCGTCATATTGCGAAACGTATCCGAGCTGAGTTCCCGGGACGCTCAGATTCAGAAGCCGGCGCTGATTCACGTTGGAGGAATTCGTGCACGGGCCCGGCGCCGCAAGGCCGTATTGCCCGGCTACGCAATTTCCAGGGATATATTGGGCGGGATTCAGCTCGACCGCATTCCAGACGTGGATAATATGGGTCCCTAGATACGTGGCCGATGCGAACCAGCTCGGCGTGATCTGCCGTTGTACACCAAAGTTCCAGGAATACTGCACGGGCGTCTTCAGATCCGCCGGCACCGGCAGATATGTCCCGTACGGCTGGTACACCGGGTTGCTCTTATTGTAGTTATACGGAAACGGATCTCCGCCCGGGTAATTCGCATACGGATTGTCTAACTTAACACCCAAACTGATGACAGTTAGACGGAATGGCGACGCCGATTCGTTGTTGATCACCTGGTTGTGGCTGACGAAGTCATGCGCGATGCCCGCCCCGGCGCGAATGGCTGTTTTGCCGTCGCCAAATGGATCCCACGCGATTCCCACGCGAGGATCGGCATTGCGCCAGCGCGAATTGATGCCGGAATTGCCCTGAAAACCGGCATCGCCCGGATACGTAAAGCCCGGCGGGGCGTTCGGAATTACCGTGCTCCGTTGACCGGCATAAAACCGGGCGAGATTGAAATTGTAGGTGTCGCCCTGTGGAAACGCGGCGGGGAAGAACGGCGCCCAATTAAGGCCATAATTCAGCGTCAGCCTGGGATTGATCTTCCACGTATCTTGGGCGTAAAGCGCGAAGAAGTTCTGCCTCACGTTCAGGGGATTGGGGTTGGCCTGCCGCAGCTGTGAAACATTGCCTAGCAGGAAATCGGCCATGCTGGAACCTGTCGCGCCGGGAGCCACCGTATAGGCTCCATCGGCAAACGCCTGGGCCAGAAGCCAATCGATGGACCGCATGTAGTATCCGCCAAAAGCGAACAAGTGGGATCCGTGGGTAATGGTGAAATCGTCATTGAGGCCGAAATTGGTTTGGTAGGAAAAAGCATTTTTCGTCGTGCTCCCCAGGGTGAACTGGCCCACGACGTTCAGCGAAAGGTAGTTCGGATCATAGCTGAACGCATTAATGCCAACCGCGGATGCGCCGAACATCGTGGCGCCCGGCTTCAGCGCCGCGATGCGATTCACGGAAAGCCGCGCGGAGTTCACCATAGTCGGGCTCAAAACGTATGTATCGCCGATCGTTCCCGATTGAGCCTGATCGTCGAATCCGGGCGTGCCCTCGGTTAACGGGTCGGGTGTCAGCGAGTAGGGAACCGCGAATTCCTGTCTGGTAAGCATGTACCGTGCGAACAGCGATTGCTTGCCGCTCAATTGATAGTCGACCCGCGTCACGCCTTGGTTGTCGTTTTCGTGATTGACGATCCCGGTAAGGACGAGACCGCAGCCGTTCAGGGCTTGCGGCAGCCGCTTCGCGATATTCACCGCCGCCGGGCTGAGGAGCGACGGGTTGATCTGGTTATTCGTGAACGGTCCTCTCAATGTCAGCGTCTGGCCATTCTGGCAAGCTGCGGATTCGTAGGTCGTGAAGTTCCCCTGCAACATATCCGGCGTAGGCACAAACTCCTGGGTAGCGATGGGTGTCTGGCGGACCAGCGTGCCCTGATAACCGGCGAAGAAGAACAGTTTGTCTTTCTTGATCGGCCCGCCCACCGTGCCGCCAAACTGGTTCCTCTTAAGCCCGTCCGGACCGGTTGCGAAAAAATCACGCGCATTGGCATCGTAGTTCCGCAAGAACTCAAATAGATCTCCGTGGAAGGCGTTGGAGCCGGACTTGGTCACCGAGTTTACCGTGGCGCCGGAATGTCCGCTATTCGAGGCGTCCTGCGCGCTGGTCGAAACCCGGAACTCTTGAAGTGCATCCGGGAACGGCAGCGGCATGCCGCTCCCATCCAGCGTGTTGATGTGGGGGGCGCCGTCGAAATTGTACTGCACGCCTTCTATGCTCGAACCTGCCACCGAGATCAGCGCGCCGGTTCGCATACCGTACCCCGGTGATATGCCGGTCTGGACGGACGATCCGCCAAGCGTGATCAGGTCGGTCGGCTGGCGCCCGTTCAGCGGAAGATCCAGAATCCTTTGCGTCTCAATCACGCTGCCCACGCCAATGCTGCGCGTTTCAACCTGGCTTACGTTTGCTTCGACCTGAACCGTTTCACTGACCTGCCCAAGCCCCATCGTAATGGGAATTTCCGGCGCAGTGCCAACTTGCAGGACGATACCCGTCTGCACATAACTGCGGAATCCCATTTTGCTCGCTTCCAATCGATACGGCCCGAGCGGCAAATTGGTGAGGACATAATTGCCCGCGTCATCGCTGAGCGCAGTTCGTTTAAAATCCGTGTCCGTTTCCGTGGCGGTGATTTGTACTCCCGCCATCACGGCTCCGGAATTGTCCTTTACAGTGCCGCTGATCTGGGAAACAGCCTGGCCAAAAACAGCGTAGGGAACGCTCATCACCCAGAGGATTCCCATCAGATGAGCAGCGCGGCTTATGGCTTTCCTAGCGTTCGAAGACGTCATTGCGTTACCCCATTCCTTGTGCGGTTACGGCTCTCTACCCCGGTGATCATCGACTCCCCCGAAATCCAAAAGACCACAAACATTCGCGTGGCCTCTGCGGCCAGCCAGGATTATGCCGGCCGAAGCTTTCGGGCCGTTCATGATCGCATTTGACTGAGAATAGAACGGTCGGGGCCAAACGGCAAGGGCCCGGACCGCATATTCCGGCCGGCGCAGACACTTCGGATGACATGCGGCATTACGTCAGGTCCGGGATTGCCGGAAGTTAATCGGGCAAGAGGATCGCCCGGTCACGAGTATTTCGGCAAAATTCTGACTGCATTCTCGCGATTTATGGCGCGGAGTTCTTCTTTGCTGAGCCCACACGACTCCAGATCCCGTCCGATCGCCGCGGAGGTGCCGAACGGAACGTCGGTGCCAAAGACGATCTGGGACGCTCCTGCGAGTGTCTTCAGGCCCTGCATCGCAATCGGATTTGCCGAGCCCGCCGTATCGTAATAGAAACGGCGTATGTGATACAGCTTCGAATTCGGTTTTGGGGTGCCCGCCAGGTCGGCTGCGCTCACCGTGCCGACCACTCGGCTGACTACACCGAGAAGCGCTCCGCCCGCATGCGACCAGATAAACTTGATATTCCCGTAACGCGTGGCCGCACTCGTTTCTTTCGCCGGACCGCCCAGGCTTGTGCCGGTTTCATTCAAGACGCTGTTAATGCTCCTCGCTGTATCTACAAACCACTCCACCGTCGCCGGATTCGCGTTGGCCAAGCTGTGGCAGCAAGCGGCATCGGTGGGATGCGTATACACGATCGCGCCCCGCCGGTTCAACTCGTCAAAAACAGGCTGTAGCTTCTTTTCCCCCAGCCAAACATTGCCGTAGCTGGTCAACAGACCAACGCCATCGGCTTTCAGCGTGTCAAATGCATATTCGATTTCCTTCAGGCTTGCGTCGATGTCCGGCAATGGCAAGACCGCAAACAGCCCAAATCGGCCTTTGTGGTCACTGACCATGCGCGCGCCATATTCGTTCATATCGCGCGAGAGACTGATCGCTTCCTGGCGCTCTTTTGAGAAATCATCGCCAAACCAGACGCCCGGCTCGGTACAGGAAAGGAGCGCGGTCTGCGTCCCGCCCTCGTCCATCGTTTCAATTGCGCGCTGCGGCGTATAATCCCGGAATCGTTCCCATCCTTGCCGCTTGACTTCCACCACGCGCTTGATCCAACGAGGCGAGCCGTAATGGTGATGCAGATCGATTCGACGGGGATTTGTCTTGGCCTTACTGGGAGCGGAAACAACGTTGCGCGTGACCACAGCACCGGCAGCCGCCCCCGCCAGGCTGCGGATAAGGTGCCGGCGTGAAAGTGCCCGCTCCGTGCTCCTCATCGTTCCTCTCCTTTAGCAGCCTCTATTCCTGAGCGTAAGCGCGCGGCCGTCCCCGGTCCCTTCGGCCTTTATTGGCCGTCGCCGCCGTCTTCCCACTTTCCGACGATGTGTCCATCGTCGAACTTGGCCGCCTGGAACGCTGCGACCGGAGCGCCACCCTTAACCGGGCGAATCTTGAACGTCACCTTGGCGCCCTCAGGAAACGTGCTCGGGCGGATACCTTGCCGGCCCAATTGGTTGGGGCTGCCCCATTCGAGGCTCCATTCCACCACCTTCCCGGTTTCGTCCGTAACGTTCACCTGAATCCAGGAATGGGGATTCAGGAACTGGAACTGTTTCACGGTCCCGGTGATCACCTTCGTTTCCGTGCTGAAACCGGCGCCCGCATGATGCGCCAGAACCGGCATGGCTGCGAATGCCGCGAACAAAACAACGCAAACTGGCTTCATCTCTAAATCTCCTTTGAATTCAGAATTTACCTGACGGGCTTGCCATCGGCGCCCAGTATCAACGTCTCGCCCGTGGCGGCATTCACCGGATTCCGGTTGTTCTCCGCACAACCATAGTCATACATGAATGATCCGGGCTTCTGTTTCCTGAATTGTTTGGTGACCACCCACGGTTTCGTCAAAGCCTTGGGGTCCTCGATGGTCAGCACGGCCTGCAGCGTGTTGTCGTTGATCTTCCGCATCCGCGTCGTGATGTGCGCCGCATCGCTGAGAACCAGCCCCGTCCGATCCAGGATCGAATCATTATCGCGGTCCCCCTTCAAGCCAATCGTCTCCCACACCAGGGTGTCGCCCTCCCAATGCCCGACCGAGACTCCCGTGTAGGTGCCCCACGTATCTTCCTTCTTGGGCAGTGGCCGGCCATCCGTATACACGCGCATCGTGTTCGGACCGTTCTCGGTAATGATGTAAAACTCGTCCGGCCGCACCATGAACTCATAGCCATCCGGAAGGTTCAGAATTCGCGGGTAGCCCACGGGAACTCCGCAGTTCGTGATCACGTCGGGGAACCGGTCCATATCCCGTCGGGCGAGATGTTCTTCGTATTTCTTCTCGTAAACTTCGGTGTACGGAGGATGCTCCCGCAGCCCGTGCGTCAGCACTCCACCCTTGCCCGTCTGTGTCGCGGTGTCGAAAACCGTTCCGCCCATCATCATCCACAATCCGCTCCAGTCCGGGAGCTTATCGAAGGGCGTGAGCGGGGTCGACTGCCCGAAGCTCGGGCCCGCCGCCAGCACCAACCCGGCGCTGAGCGCTGCCCATGTCGCCAGTTTTGTTCCGTTCATCAATACTGCCTCCGTGCCCGCCGCGTTTCCCTGGGACAGCAGCGCCGGGAACTCTGCGGATTTCGCGAATATACTTGCGATCAATTATATATTGGATTGAACATGAGAACCATTCTCAAACGCAGTGCCTTTGGTACTGCCGGCGCTTCAATCTTGTGCCTGGCTTATTTGACTCCTGTCTCTGCCCAGACCCGGTCAAGCCAGGCGAAAGCTGCGCATGCCCCCTCGCCCGCCGAGCGCGCCGCCTCGGCGGTGGCATCCGGCAAGCAGGTTTTGATGGCGGAGGACGTCTTTTCCAATATCCAGGTTCTGAAAGGTATTCCGGTCAACCAGTTCATGGAGACCATGGGAATGTTCGCCGCCTCCCTGGCTCTGAACTGCTCGGACTGTCACTCCGCGGAAGCCCTGAGCGACTGGTCCAGGTACTCCGACGATGTGCCCCGGAAACGGACCGCGCGCCGCATGATTCTGATGGTGAATGCGATCAACAAGGCCAACTTCGGCGGACGAAACGTAGTCACATGCTATACCTGCCATCACAACTCCGTAGTCCCCCGGGCCATTCCGAGCCTCGCCGAGCAATATGCCGCTCCTCCCCCGCCGGATGCCAATGATGTCGAAGTCATCCCGGGCGCTCCTGCGCCGGGCCCGTCCGCCGATCAGATTCTGGATCGCTACATCCAGGCCGCCGGTGGAGCGGACAAACTCGCCGCTCTGACCAGCTACACGGCCAAGGGGACCTATCAGGGATTCGACACCGACACCGTGCCGGTTCCTGTGGAGCTCTATGCCAAGGCGCCTTCCCTGCGCTCGCTCGTGGTTCATCTGTCTGCAGGCGACAGCTTTACGACTTTTGACGGTCGCGCTGGCTGGTACGCGGGTAATGAGCGGGCATTGAAAGTATTACAGCTCCCGGCCGGGCCCGATCTCGATTCGCTTAAGCTGGATGCCGACCTGAGCTTTCCAGGACGGATCCGCCAAGCCCTCTCCGACCTGCGCGCCGGTTTTCCGCCCGCCGCCATCGACGATCGCGACGTCTTCGCGGTCCAAGGCATGACCGCTTCGAAGACTCGCGTCAAATTGTTTTTCGATCAGCAGAGCGGCCTGCTGGTGCGGAGCGTCCGGTTCATCCCGACGCCGGTCGGCACCGTTCCCGTTCAGGTGGATTACGGCGACTATCGCGATGTCGCCGGCGTGAAGCTCCCTTACCAATGGACCATGACTTGGACCAATGGCCGGTCCGTTGCCAAATTCACACAGCTCGAAACAAACGTTCCCATCGACAATGCCCGTTTCGCCCCGCCACCTCCGCCGACGCTGCCGGCGCGGTAGTGCGGAGTAGCCCGAAGTGTAGGGTGTGCTATGATCTGGGGCGATAGACGCCATGCGGATCATCGACTCGCACTTCCACTGGTGGCCGAGAGAGATCTTCGAGCGGCTCTGCAAACGGACCGGGTATCCGCATGCCGAACCGAACAGCCGCGGCGGATATAACTATGTCGGGCATGAAGGACGCCCGTCGCTGAACTCCTGGGCCGAATGGTTCGACCTCGACCGGCAACTCGAGCACATGGATAGTCTCGGGCATGACGTGAGCGTCGTGTGCTCGCTCGGCCCCTTTTCAATCTACTTTTCGGATCTGCCCGCCCAAGAAGGCCGGGAAGCCGCCATCGAGTGGAACGAGGCGATGGCCGGGGCGCAAAAGAAATATCCGGACCGGGTTTGGGCGAGTGCGGCCGTTCCGCTGACGGACACCAGGGTCGCGATCGAAGTGCTGGACCACGCGATCAACCGCCTCGGCCTGATGGGCGTCAATCTCCCCGGGAGCATCGGCACGGATACGAGAATCGACGCCGAACGTCTGGCGCCCTTTTACGAGCGCGTCGCGCAGCTCGGCGTGCCCTTGTTCCTGCATCCCACCGATGCGGTGTTTGGCGAGATTCTCGAAGGCTATGGCGGCGCCCTGCACCTCAGCCTGGGCCGTGTCATCGAGGTCAGCGTCGCGGCTTCGCGGCTGGTGTTTTCCGGTCGCATGGAGCGTTACCCCGGCCTTAAAATCGTGATGTCGCACACCGGCGGCGCGCTTCCCTACCAATCCGGCCGCATGGACAAGAACGGCAGGAACGCGAAGCTTCCTCGCCCGCCCAGCGCCTATATGCGGCGCATGTTCACCGACACCGTTTCGCCCCACAGCATGGGAATCAAATTCGCTGTCGAATACTACGGGGCGGACCGGGTTATGTATGGTTCCGATTATCCCTGCTGGGATCCGGCAACAGCTCTCGCCTTGATTCAGGAAATCGGTCTGCCCGAGGCCGACCTGGATAAGATCCTCTACCACAACGCCCGCCAGATCCTGGGCCTCAAACAGGTGGTCGAAGTTGGCGCCCTGCGGTAACTGCAAAATCCTTTGTATTGTCGCGTCATTGTGGTTTGCCGGATGCAGCAGAACGCCGGACGCACCCCCATCGTCCCCTTCGTCTTTGGAGAAAACCCGCCTGACGATCGGCCTCGCCGTACCGACCGCCACTTACCTGCCGCTCTATGTGGGAGTCGACGAGGGGACCTTCGCCAGGCAGGGGCTCCAGGTCGATCTCGTGGAATTTCGTGGGGGATCGGAACTGATTAAGGCGATCGTCTCGAGCTCCATTGACGTGGGAGCTGTTTCGCTCGCGGAAATCACGGCAGGCATCGACGCCGGGCAGCCGCTGAAGGCGTTCTATGCGGGCTTCAACATCCCGGATTTCGACTGGTATGGCACGGCTTCCATCCAGAGCCTGGCCGCCGCCAGGGGCAAGCGCATTGGCATCACCCAATATGGATCGTCTACCGATTTCATCACGCGCTACGCGCTGACCGTCAACGGCCTCGATCCCTCCAAAGATGTGCAGATCATCCAGGCGGGTCCTCCCGCGACGCGGCTGGCCGCGATGCGAGCCGGCCAACTCGACATTGGCATCTTTGCAACACCGGAAAAATTCCTGGCCGAAGATCAGGGCTATAAGCGGATCTATTCGCAGAAACAACTGTCCGATGACTATCCCACGCACCTGATCTTCGCGACCGAATCATTTCTTGCCGGCAATCCCAACACGGTGAAGGCTCTCCTGCGCGGCCACACCCTCGCCGTCCGCCTGGCGAAGCAAAACAAGCAGATCGCGGAACGATCGTTGATAAAACATCTTCAAATCGATCCCAAGTACGTCGAACGGACGTACGCCGACGTGATCGGACACCTTTACGAGGATGGCCGTTTGCCCGACGAGAAATCGCTGCAGGTCTTCTTCGAAATGGGCATCAAAGCCGGGCGCTATAAAGAGCGTTGGCCGCTCGCCAGGTTCTGGATCCCGACCTATGTGGACAGCTACACTCAATGGACGCCCGCCCCGTCGTAGAGCCCCTCCCTCATATTCGTGTCGAAAGCTTGACCGTCGCCTATGAAAGGCCCCACGCGGCGGGCAAGCTCATCGCCGTCTCTGATGCGAATCTCGAGATCGCCCGAGGCACCTTTGTCACCATTGTCGGGCCCAGCGGCTGCGGCAAAAGCAGCCTGCTGCTGTCCATCGCGGGCCTCCTGGAGCCGGCCTCCGGATGCGTGCTGGTCAATGGAAAACGCATCTCCGGTCCGGGCCGCGACCGCGCGGTGGTCTTTCAGGATTTTGCGCTGATGCCCTGGCGCAGCGTGATTGCGAACGTCCGGTTCGGTCTCGAGCTGCAGCGGCTTCCCGGCTTGACCGCGGACGACCTGACTGCGCGGGCGCGCCGCTACGTCGAGCTGGTAGGTCTCACCGGATTTGAACACTATCACCCCCATCAGCTTTCCGGTGGCATGCGGCAGCGTGTCGGAATCGCGCGAGCGTTGGCGGTCGATCCCGAAATCCTGTTGATGGATGAGCCGTTCGGATCGCTCGACGCGCAGACGCGGGACCAGATGGGAAGCGAGCTGATCGCCATTTGGGAGCGGAACAGGAAAACCGCGTTGTTCGTCACTCACGGCATCGATGAAGCGATTTTTCTGGCGGATCAGGTGGTCGTGATGGCCGCCAATCCCGGGCGGATTACGGAAATCATTCCGGTCGATCTGCCGCGTCCGCGCTCGGTCAATACCATGGACTCCAAGCGGTTCATCGAGTATCGGCAGCGAATTCGGGGACGGCTTTCATGAGGTTGACTTACCGCACACTCATCTCGACCCTGGCGGTAGCCGCGTTTCTGGCGGTTTGGGAACTGGCGCCGCGAATCGGAGCAGTGGACGCCACCTTTACCAGCCGGCCGAGCCGTGTCCTTGCCGCTGGTTTGGATATCGTCGCCACCGGCGGCTTCCTGAATGACGTGTCCGTCAGCCTCGCCGAGTTCGCCATCGGATTCGGTCTCGCCATCGTGATCGGCGTGCCTTTGGGTTTGCTTTTGGGCAGGTTCCCGGTTTTGCGCCATCTTCTGGACCCGCCGATCATGGCGATTTATTCGACCCCACACCTCGCGCTGCTGCCCATCATCGTGGTCTGGCTGGGCATTGGAATGCAATCGAAGATCGCGGTTGCTTTCGTCGGCGGTGTGATTCCCATCCTGGTGAACGCCGCCGCGGGTGTACGCGGAATCGAGCGTTCCTGGATCGTTGCCGCGCGATCTTTCTGCGCGAATCGCTGGGACGTGTTTGTCAAAGTCATCCTTCCCGGATCGCTTCCCGGCGTGATCCTCGGTGTCCGTTTGGGGTTGAGCCGCGCGGTCTTGGGCGTAGTGGTCGGCGAGATGTACCAGTCGCAGGCCGGCTTGGGCAACAAGGTCATGCGGTATGGTTCCGAGTTCCGAACCGACTACCTGCTCTTTTATGTGTTGCTGATTTCTTTGTTCAGCCTGGCGGCCACCACCGCGGTGCGGACCTTGGAGGAGAAATTGTGGGCAGCTGGAAAATGAAACCCGTGGCCCTGGGGCTCGCCTCATTTCTGATCATCCTGTTGGCCTGGGAATCCGTCGTCCGGCTCGGTTGGATCAATCCCTTCTTCATTTCGCAGCCGTCGGCGGTCGCCGCTACTCTGGGCCGCGCTGCCCGGTCCGGCGAGCTGGGGCGCAACCTGGCCGTCAGCTTACGGGAATTTGCCGTCGGCTATGGGCTTTCCGTCATCTTGGGAATTTTGGCGGGAGCTTGCGCCGGCCGTTTTCGAACCGTGGAATACGCCTTGGATCCCTTTCTGTGGTTCCTTTATTCCGCCCCTCTGATCGCGTTCTATCCGGTTTTCGTGCTCTGGTTCGGCCTCGGGGTTCCCACCGTCATTGCCCTGGCGTTTTTGCTTTCCTTCCCCCAGATCGCGGCGAGCACGTTGAATGGGTTTCGGAACGTCAGTCCCGGATTGATTCGCGCCGCCCGATCTTTCGGAGCCACGGAAAAGGACCTGTTGTGGAAGGTCGCCCTGCCGGCTTCGGTGCCGATGGTGATTGCCGGTCTTCGCCTCGGCATCGGCCGGGCCCTGATGGGCGTTGTCGTGGGCGAACTCTTCGGATCCACCGCCGGACTCGGCTACAGCATCTCGTATTACGGCGGCCTGCTCAAAACCACGGACTTGATCGCCTCGTTAATCGTGATTGTGACCCTCGGCGTTCTTTGCACACAAGGCTTGAGCGCATTGGAGGCGCGGTTCGATTCGTGGAGAGTCGAGGATTGAAATATGCTGATCGTCGCGGTTGATATCGGCGGGACGTTCACTGATTTCCTTGGCTATGACACGGCCGGCGGCAAGCTGCTCAGTTCCAAAACCCCGACCACCCCGCAAGCTCTCGAACTTGGGATTCGCGACTGCCTCAAGAAGGCCGGCGTGAGCGTCGATGCCATCGATTCCTTCGTCCACGGATCCACGATCGCGATTAACACCGTCTTGGAGCGGAAAGGGGCGCGCACCGCGCTCGTCGTCACCAGGGGCACCCGCGACGTGTACAAGATCGGCCGTGGAAATCGGCCTGATGCCTACGATATCTGGTTTCGGCGTCCGGAACCGTTGGTCCCGCGGCATCTGACTTTCGAAGTCGAGGAGCGGCTGCTTGCCACCGGCGAGGTCCACACTCCCCTTAATCTCGCTCAGGCGGAGAGCATTGCTCGCAAGGTGGCCGCGAGCGGGGCCGAAGCCGTCGCCGTCTGCTTTCTGCACTCCTGGTGCAACCCGGCACACGAATCAGAGATGGCCGGATTGTTGAATTCGAATGGCAAACTGTATCGCAGCATCTCGCACGAAATTCTCCGCGAATACGGCGAATACGAGCGGATCTCGACCACCGTTCTCAATTCCTATATCGGCCCCAAGGTGAGCGTGTATCTCGAAGGCCTCGAACGAATGCTCGAGCAGGATGGCTTCGGCGGCAAGCTCTGGATCATGCAATCGAACGGTGGAGTGATGTCGTCGCCCATAGCCCGCCGTTTGCCCGTTGCGATTCTGGAATCCGGACCGGTGGGAGGGTTCATCGCGGCCGCGCGAACCGGCGCCGCGCTCGGATACCCCTGCGTGATTGGTTTCGATATGGGAGGAACCACCGCCAAAGCCAGTCCTGCCCGCCATGGCGAGCCGCAAATGTCGCACGGCTACCACATCGGCGGCTACGCTTCCGGCCAGCCCATGATGCTTCCTGTGGTGGACACGGTGGAGGTGGGCTCCGGCGGCGGCAGTATCGCGCGCGTGGACTCTACCGGATCACTCAAAGTGGGCCCGGTAAGCGCGGGCGCCGACCCCGGTCCAGCCTGTTACGGCAGAGGCGGGACCGAACCCACCGTCACCGACGCCAATGTCGTCTTGGGGCGCCTTGATCCGAATCAATTTCTTGGCGGAGAGATGCCGCTCGATCTGGACGCGGCGCGCAAGGCCATCAACCTGTCGATTGCCGGCCCCCTCGGGCTTTCGGAGACCGAGGCAGCCCGCGCTATGATTCAGATCGCGGTGATGAATATGTCGCTGGCCGTGCGCCAGGTATCGATTGAACGCGGCGACGACCCTCGCGATTTCGTGATGGTTGCCTTCGGCGGCGCCGGCCCTCTTCATGCGTCGGAAGTTGCGCGATCCTTGCACATTCCGCTGGTGGTGATTCCCAATTTTCCGGGGCAGTTTTCCGCCGGCGGTATGCTTCTGGCCGAGCCGCGCCACGATTTCGTGCGAACCTGTTATCGGCCGCTCGATCAGACGAACTTTAGCGGCCTCGCGCGGATCGCGGCCGAAATGGAAGTGCTGGCGCGCGAACGGATCGGAACCGCGGAAATCCGCATGCGTCATTCCCTGGAACTGCGCTACACCGGTCAGGACTTCTCCTTGCCGATCCCGGTCGATCCGAACTGTTATACGGACGGCTACCGCCAAATTATCCGCGATCGGTTCCATCAACTCCATCAGACCCGGTTCGGATATCATGACGCCGATCTGGCGCTGGAAATCGTGAATGCGCGCTTGACCGCTACCGCGGCTTCCACTATGCTGGCGCTGCCCGCCCCGCCGCCCTGCCGCGATCCTGCGCGGGTTGGAACACGCGCCGTCGTCTTCGATGCCGCCGCCGTCGACTGTCCGATTTACCGCAGAGAATCCCTCACTCCGGGTGAGCGCATCGCCGGTCCCGCCGTTATCCAGGAATACGCCAGCACGACCCTATTGTTTCCCTGTGATCGCGTCGAAGTCGCGCCTTCCGGCGAGTTGCTGATTCAGGTGGGTTCCGAATGAAACTCGACATCGTCACGCTGGAGGTCATTCGCCACGGCCTTCCGGCGATTGCTAATGAGATGTCCTTCGTGTTGCAGCGAACCTCCCACAACATGATGATCTACGAAGTCCGCGACTACTGCTGCGGCTTGCTGGACATTAATGGACGGTTGCTGGCGCAAAACGTCGGCGGCGTCTCGCATTTCGTCGCCAACCTGGGCGACGTAATCCGCGATGGTGTCGCGCGTTACGGCGAAAGCGGTTTCCATCCCGGCGATGTGCTGATCACCAATCATCAACGCGTCGCCGGACAGCACTTGAACAACATTTTGATCTACACGCCCTGTTTCGAAGGCGGCCGATTGTTCGGATTTGCGGCGACGCGCGCCCACTGGACCGACGTCGGCGGTCTCAGCACCGGGTTCGGAGGCGCCAACGCGCTCGACCCCTGGATGGAAGGCTTGCAGCTCGATCAGATCAAGCTCTACGAGGCCGGCGAGCGGGATGAAAAAGTGTGGCGCCTGATTCGCGACAACATTCGTTTCCCCGATGCCTCGATGGGAGACTTGCGCTCCCAGATCGCGGCCAACCGCCTCGCGGAGAGGCGGCTGGAAGAAGTGTTATCGCGCTACGGGCGCGCCACGGTCGAGCAGGCGATCGAGCGCATTTTCGACCAAACCGAAGCGCGTTGCCGCGCGGTTGTCGCGGATTTGCCCGACGGCGTTTACGAGGCGGAGTCGCGGTTCGCCGGCAGCCCCCTGGACGGAAACCAGCCCGTCGAAATCAAAGTCCGCGTCATCATTCATGGCACCGGCATGACCATTGATCTCACCCGGTGCTCCGCGCAGCGCCGCGCTCCGATCAACGCCCGCACGCTGGCGGCCCCGCTCATCGCTTACAAGGCGTTAACGACCCCCTCCGAACCCATTAATGAAGGCGCCTTTCGCGCGTTGAAGATCGAAATCCAGGAAGGCAACTACATGATGGCGCGGCATCCGGCGGCCATGGCCTCGTGGGGACGGACTCTGCCGACCGTGGTGGATACTATCTTCCTGGCGCTCGAACCCGCGCTTCGGGGACGAATGCCCGCTGCCCACATGGGCGTTCTCGGTGGTCCGGTGGTTTTCTTTGGCAACGACCCGCGCACCCATCGGCCCTTCGTCACCCAGAGCATCGAAGGAGGAGGATGGGGCGGCCGGCCCACCGGCGATGGCGAGTCGGCCAGTGTTTCCGTCTGCCAGGGCGATGTGCGTAACGCTCCGATCGAGAAAATGGAATTGCGCTGGCCCCTCCTGGTCCGCCGCCGGGAGCTGCGCCCCGATTCCGGAGGGCCTGGCGCTCATCGCGGTGGTCTCGGTTTGGAGACCGAAGTCGAAGGGCTGGTCGAAGGCCACTGGTCGTTAAGCGACATGGGCCGCCAGGCCTATCCGCCCTGGGGCCTGGAAGGAGGAAAGCCCGGCGCGACGTCAGCGACCTTGATGAAATTGCCTGCCGAACACGCGTTCAAACCGGTGAATGTCGTGCGGCACCTGGTTCCTGCGGGAACTGCGGCTGTGATCGCCACCGCCGGCGGAGGAGGATGGGGCCATCCCTTCCTCCGCGATGCAAAGCTGGTGCGTCAGGATGTCCTCGATGGCTACGTCACCATTGAATCCGCGGCCCGCGATTACGGTGTCGTTCTCGATCCTGAAACTCTCGAGATCGATGCTTCCTCGACCGCGAAGCTCCGGCGCTGACCCGTGTCAAGCTCCCTCGAATCCCTCGCCGCTCTTGTGCAGGATCCTCTCCTCGCGGTTCAGGCGGAGATGCGCATCGAACGTCTCGGTCTGCACATTGCGGATACGCTGGGAGCGATCCTCCGGGGAGCGCCGCTTGCCGAAGCGAAAGCCGCAATCGCTCTCGGATCCCGCTTGACCTCCTGGTGCGCTTCGGCCCGGCTGACCGAGGCCGACGATATCCACCTGACCTCCTGCACGACTCCCGGCTCCGTCATCGTCCCGGCCGCATTTTATCTGGCCTCCAGAGGAGCTTTCGCAACCTGGGGAGAGTTCGTGGCCGCCGCGCTTGCCGGTTATGAAACCCTGATCCGCGTTGGATACGCCATCGACGGTCCGCGGATCCTGGCGCGGAAGGTTTGGCCGACCCTCTTTGCCGCCGCCGCCGGAGTCGCCGTGGTGGCGAGCCGCGCGTGGAAACTGGATCTCGCGCAGACCGCCGGGGCGCTGGGCACGGCGTTGGCGGCTTCGACTGGGATCGCTCCGCCCGCCATGGCCTCCCACTCCTCACGATGCATCGCGCTCGGGTTCGCCGCCGAGTACGGCGTATTCGCGGCCCTGGCGGCCAGGCAAGGCGCACTCGGCGATGCTCAGCTTCTCGAACGGCACGCCCGCATCGCGGGAGTCCGAATCTCGCGCCGCCGGCTGCTCCGGAGTGCGCGTTTTTTCTTCGATGAGATTGGCTTGAAACCCTATCCGGTCGCCCGGCAGGCGCTCGCTGCGGTGGAAGCCTGCCGCGACTTAGCCGGCAAAAACACCAGAGGCATCACTGCGATCACTGTGAGCGTCCCCTCGGCGCAGGCGAGAGTCATCAACCACCCTTCCTGGCCCGCAAACCGGATGCAATCCATTGCCGGTGTCCAGTACCAGATTGCATTAGCGCTCTTGCATCCCGAGCGCCTGAACGACTGCGCCCGTACCCCGCCGTTTGCGACGCCGGCGCTCCGGTCGCTCGCCGCCAAAGTTCGCGTTCGTTCGGATGCGCGCCTCGAGCCCCGGTATCCGGAAGCGTGGCCCGCCCGCGTGGTCGTCGAGCGGTCCGGCAGGCGCCAATCGGCGTTAGTCGGCGCTCCCCGCGGAGATGCGCGGAATCCGATGCAGTGGGAGGAGGTACGCGCCAAGGCCGGAGCTGCCGGTGCGGTGCTCGCAGTGATCCGCGCAACGGGCCTGCAAGACCCCATTCCTCGCAAGCTTCTTGACGCTTTGCCGTAGGTTCGTCACTGCTTCAACCCGAAAGCGTAGACCTTTCCGTCCCAGGTGGAGACGTAAACTTGCCCGCCGGCCACCACTGGTTCGCTGAAATGGGTGAAGCTGCCGATCAGCTTTTCGCTCGAATACAGTTGCCGTCCCGTTTCCGCATCGAGAGCGTACAACACCGCATTCGTGCCCGGCTGCTTTCCCCCCGAGCGTGTCTCCGTCGCGTTTTTCCCGGTTTGCAGCGCGTAAACCACGCCGTTCGCCACCACGGGAGGATCGGGCGCATGCAAGTCGCGGGATATCCAGGCCGGCTCGAGCATCGGCTTCCCGCTGCCGCCATCCATCCGAACTTCGAAGGCCATGATGCTGCCCTGATCCGCACTTCCGTAACTGTACTGGAACTTCGGCGCGGACTTCGACGGCGGCCCGTGCATGGGCAGAAACAGCCATCGTTTTCCTTGGCGGTCCTGCCACGTCGCCATCGATCCCCACACGCCCCGATCGTGCAGCATTTCTTCGTCATTCCCCCAGCGCGGCGAGCGATAGAGCGGCGTGTGGTGGTCGGCGCCACCCAGGTTGTTGGCGTCTAACAGCGAAATGGCCGATTCTTTTCCTACCGACGCCACCAGCGTCCATTTCTCGAACGGAAAGATCACCGGACTGACCGAACCGATGTCCAGATCTTTCTTATTGAGATATTCCCAGTTCGCCGGCGTATAGGAGTCCACCAGCCGGAAACTTTTGAGACTGACCGCGACCACGGTTTCGCCGAACTGCCCGGACGCCGGATCATAGGGCCCATCGGCGGTCTGGGCGTACAGTCCCTTCGGTCCGAGAACCAAACCGCCGCGCCCCCACGCGCCGGATGGATCCTCGCGATTCCGGGAATCGGGCGGAACGCCGGCGCTGGTGTGAAAGTCTGCGGTCCCTCGATTTTTCAAGTCCAGCGCCGTAAACCGCGTGGGAGTCTCCGCGCAACCCCGGGCGGTTGGAGAATAAATCACTCCATCGATCAGATTCAGGCTCCAGTTCCGCGCGAACGGAGCCGTGAAGTCCGCCGGCGCCATGCGGTCTTCGCCGTCCACCAGGCTCAACCCGCGCAGTTTGCCGTCGCTCATTGATACGTAAATCGTGCCCGCGCCTTTGTCGATCACCGGCGTGGCATTCTGAGTGTTCGGGCAGCGATAATCGGCCTTTGTCGGCGCGGTCAATGTATTGGGGAATCGCCTCTGCCAGGCGACGGCGCCCGTCTCCGCATCGATCGCGTAAACGGTATTATCGCTTCCCACCACAAACACACGAGTTACCGGGCCGCGCGGTCCGTTCACCGCCGCGACCAAGGGAGCCGTAAGGGTGGAGAGGACCTCCTCGCGCGGCGCAGTGGACAATTGCGCCTTCCACTTCACTTCCAGCCGGGAGACATTGTCCTTGCCGAGCACCGTCTCCGACTGGTTCCATCCGGTGCGTTGCGGATTGTGCCCCCACGTTACCCATTCGCTCTGCGCTGCCGCCAAAACGGGTAACAGCAAAAAGCTCACTCTGACCGCAGTTGCCACAGATCTATGTTCGCCCAAGCCCCCTCCTGCCGGTCCCGGTGAATGGTCCGCCGCGGAACCTGAACAGTATACCGTCAACTTCAGGGTTGCTGGCGACGGAACGACCGGGGTCCTGCGCCACGCGCCTTTAGCGCGAATGGGCCCGGTCCTTCTCGTTTTCCGCGCAGACATACTCGATCAGATCACTGTCCGGCAGCAGCCGCATAGCGGCTTTTAACGAGAACGGTCGCGTGTAGTATTTGGGGTCGTTGAAGGTGAATTCCACGTCCATGTGTCCGAAATCGCGCCGATGATAGCGTTCCGTGATCCGCATCTGCTCGCTGCGCGCGTGCCCAAACCCGTCAAGCCAGCCATCCCGGAGCCCCGCCGTTTCCACAACCAGCGTCTCGCCGTTCCACTGGCCGGTCGAGTAGCCCATGTAGGTCGGTTCCGGATGCTTCGGTAGCACCCGGCCGTCGGTATAGATCTGGCGCAGCGGCGAACCGATTTCGGTGGCCATCACGATTTCGCGCGGCGTTTGCAGAATCTTGAGGCTCAGCACGAAAAGATCTCCGGGAATGCCGGCAGGGAGGCATTGCGTGTGCGGCCATTGGTCCGGGGTCGCCACCAGGCGCTTCTCGGCAGCGGCTCCTTCCGCGGTCAAGGGCACTTGTTCGGGCCTCAGGCCCCAGAAGACGTCGAGGACCTCCTTCGTGAAGTCTTGCGGGTCGATTTGAAGCGCGTTGAACTCATTTCCCAACACGCGCGCCAGTTCGCGCTCTGAGGTCCGTTCGCCTTGCCAGACGCCGGAGAGATCGGGCCTGCCGTTCAGCCGGGGCGCCGGCGCAGTCAGGTTCGGCTTGCCGTCCTTAGTTCGCGGAGTCTGCGGATCCGGATAATTCAGCCACTGCGCCTGGCCGCACGTGAGAGCCCCCCCTACCAGGATTCCAGCGATTGTGCTCAGATCACGAATCTTTCGCATAAGCCTTTTTTCGGGGACAGGCTACCGAATCTCGAAACTCCGCGACCCCACCGCCCGCGCGTGATCCTGTTCCATCAGCGTGTCGTCTCCTCTTTCGGCCTCACAACCTGCGTCGGAATCCCTTTCTTGAGCATCTCGGTTGCTTTCGTAATTCGTGTTCGCCGCGTTTCTTCTCGTTTGGCTTCGCGGATCCAACGGCAGTACTCTCGGCGATGAGTGTTGCTCAGGCGGTCAAGCTTCTCCATCACCCCAGCGCGGATCAGGGCCTCCTGCAATTCGGCAGGCGGCTGAATCGTCCTCGGTTCTTCGTCTTTCCAGAGTTCGATTCCAACGACATCGCCCAGCGCGGCTTGCGCCTGCTCGCGGATTGCTTTCGGCATTCCCAACACATGCAGTGGGTGACCATACTTGATCAGTGACCCGGAAAATGGCACACCGTTGACTGCACCCTTCACCGGGATTTTTCCCGTCGTCCCGAATGCTTTTTCGACATCGAACGGGAAGAGGACATAGGCTCCGCCGCCAGCGCCTGCCTGAATCTTCGCCTTGAACTTATGAATTTTCATCCTCACACTGAGCCAGCGGAATCTACGCGCCGGGAATTTCCCGTTCCTCGCTTCGACGTTGCAACTTCGAATCTCAACCGGGGTATTCGCCCGTGATACCGACACCCTACGAATCTGGGCTGAACGAGTCGACAACTGCTTTGTAGCCGCCGTTCCGCTCGCGCCGATATACCACTACGTACTTACCGGTTTGCTGCGAGCCTGACGCCGTGAAACTGTACTTGCCTACCCCATAGGCAAGATCCCCGGATGATGAAATCTCGTCGGTCTGGAGCTTAACATCGCTCGGGTTAATGGCGGCAAAGAAGTTCTTCCAGAAGTCTCGCAGCGCCGCCTTTCCGTTCACTCGCGGCGCGTGCGGTGGTAGTAAATGCGCATCTTCTGCATAAAAAGCCTCGACCAGAGCATCCACGCTGCGTGCATTGGCCAGGCGCTCAAATTCGGCATCCAGCGCCCGGATCTCCCGGGTTGCGTCGCCTATACTTCCTGCTGCGGTTGACATCGGAATCTCCTCCAGCGCGAATTATACATACTGGGGCCTGCGGATGGAATGGGGTGGCGGATGCTCGTGCACCCCGCCTTCGACGGGCTCCGAGATCTGGTTTGAGATACAATTAGGCCCGATCCCATGTCCCTCGCAGCGGGTTCGAAATTCGGCCCCTATGAGATCCTCGCCCTGATTGGAGCGGGCGGGATGGGCGAGGTGTACCGGGCGCTCGACACCAGGCTCAACCGGCCGGTTGCTGTGAAATTGCTCTCCGACGAACTGGCCGACACCGGCGCGCGCCGGCGGTTCCAGCGCGAGGCGCAGACAGCATCCTCGCTAAATCATCCGCATATTCTGACGGTCCACGACGCCGGTGAGGTCGATGGCCGGCAATACCTCGTCACCGAATTCATCGACGGCGGCACCCTGAAGGATTGGGCCCAACGCCAGAAGCGGACATGGCAAGAGATCGTGGAACTACTGGCCGGGGGTAGCGTGTATCCGGGTCCCGATCCCTCGATCTACGCCTATGTGAAAGTGTCGACGCAGCGCAATATTTATCGGGTTCCGGTGCCGTGAGCAAATAAGCCGGTCACGAGCCTGAGAAGATTTTCCAAACCCCTTCAAATCCTTCTCGAGCCGTAACTTCCTGCCGAGCCCCGTCTCCGGCCAACCGCGTTCCGGAGGACCCGCACGCGATAATGAGGGCGTGCAAAGTTCGACGCAACTTCGCGGCCGCATTCATTCGTGGAGAGTGACTGGGCAACCGGGAGCGAAAGTGTCCGCTTGGTACCACGCGGAAACACCCCACGAACTACTTGTTTTTTCAACCAATGCGTCCCCGCTTGCGAAACGTACGTTTCGCAAAATGGCGAAAGCGGCCCGTTAGTTGATTCCCGCGGCCTGCCGCGATAGCCTAACGGGAAATCCAGCCAAACTGGAAAGGAGCGGAGATGCAAAGCAAACGGAATGTCCCGGTCAACCTCATTCTGGGCGCCGGCGTAGTTCTGGCGCTGGCGGCACAACCAGGAGGGCCCAGCCCGACCTGCAATCATTGCCAGTCCACCTATATCCCGGTCAGCGAGCTCAACGCCTATACCGAGAAGGCCATCAAGTACAACATCGTCGACCAGCAGGTGCGTTCGATCGATATCGGCAAGGTACAAGTCGGCATCGGCATGGTCACGCGGGGAAAATTGCGGCCGGATGCGGCCCGAAAAGGCGCCGTCGCCGAGCATGAGCAGGTGAGCGAGGTGTACCACGTCATCGACGGCGAAGCCACGCTGCTGACAGGGCCGGATCTCGTCAACCCCGTCAAACGACCGGCCGACGAAAAAACGGTTCGCCTGCAAAACGGCCCCGGCTACAATGCCGATTCCATCCGCCAACCGGTGACCACTCATCTCAAGGCCGGCGATATGATCGTCATTCCAGCGGGAACCGGGCACTTGTTTACGGACATTCCCGATCACATTACCTACATGATGGTGCGCATCGACCCCGACAAAGTCGTACCGACGAAGAGCCAGACCGAATCCGAAGCCGATTTGAAAACCGTGCCGCCGCCCCGGAAGTAAGGAAAACCTAGGGGGATTTCTCGGGCTATCTCCTGGTACCTCGGCACGGTGATTCGTAGGACTGTAGCCTCCTGCGATTCGCCGGTTCTCTGTTATACTCGCGCTTAAAAATGACAACTACGCAGATGGCGACAGGAATCAGCAGACGCCAGTTGATCAGGCCGAGTTCCGCCCTGGCGGAGATGGTCTTTCTTAACGAAATCATGACTACGTTGTCGCTGGTGGATCCCCTTCATGCCAGAATCTTGAATCTGTTCGCGGACGAATCCGACGTGCTGACGAACGACACCTGGAACCAGCAGTACGACTCGGTGCTCGCGGAAGCCCGCCACCGCGTCGTCTGATAACGTCAAAACTTTGACCGTGCCATGATTTTGCCGCCGGCCTCCGCGTCGATCCGGCTGATTTTCACCGACTTAAGCCATGGAAAGCAAAGTGCACGCAAGGAGTGGCTTTATGTCGACCTCCACAGCGGCACTGAAGGAAGTTCCCCGCGCGCCGAGCAAGACGCGGGCCCGGCGGCTCGACGTCTCGATGTTTGCCGGCATTGCGGTCGCGCTGGTGGCTACCGTAGCGGGCATAGCCGTAACTGGTGTGAGCGCCGCCTATTTTCTGCAGCCGACCGGGGCCCTGATCGTGGTCGGTGGGACGCTTGGGGTCATCATCCTGACGACGCCTCGGATGGCCTTGATCCATTCGGCGCGACGCGTGGCGCGCCTCCTTTGGGAATCCGACACGGATCGCTATGCGCTCCGGCAGGAAATCATGGGTTACGTGAAGCGGGCCAGGGCCGTCGGGCTGATCAGCATCGAGCCGCTGATCGAGCAGGCGAGCACACCGTTTCTTAGGGAATCCCTGATACTGACGCTCGATGTACAACCGCGCGACAAGTTGAAATCGGCGCTCGAGATGAAACTGCGCCTCCGCGAACGGCAGGGCGAGGGCGATGCGAAAGTGCTCGAAGTGGCGGGCGGGTTCACGCCCACCATCGGCGTGCTGGGGACAATCGTCGGCTTGATCGATGTCCTGCGCCAGTTTTCGAACCTCCAGTCGGTGGCGGCCGGCGTGGGCACGGCATTTGTCTCCACCATCTACGGGTTGGCCTTGGCGAACCTGGTCCTGCTGCCGATGGCGCATCGCATCCGTGCGCGGGTAGCCGAAGCGTTCGAAACCCACGAGATGATTATGGAAGGAATGCTCTGCATTTTTGACAAGATGCACCCGTCGCTGGTGGAAGAGCGGCTGAATTTCTTCCTGCTGGAATCGGAAACCAAATGAAACCGAAATATCTTGAAGCCGATAGCCGCGGCGCCCGCGATCGCTGGATGGTGAGTTACGCGGACGTGCTCACCATTCTGCTGATCTTTTTCATCTGCGCGGCCATGAAAGCACAGAGACCGCCGGCGGCTGCGGCCGCACACCCGGCAGCGCCGGCAGTTGCCGTTCCGCAGCCGCCGCCGGCTCCGCCGGCGCCCGAACCTCCCATCTCTGATCTGCAGAAGCGGCTCCAAGACACCGGCCTTGAGGTTCACCGGGAACCCCGGGGAGTGGTCGTCAGTCTCCCGCAGGCCATCCTGTTTGTATCCGGTGAGGACCGCATCACTCCCGAAGCGCGTCCCATTATCGAGAACGTTGCCGCCGCCATTCGCGACCTGCCGAACCATGTCACGCTTGTCGGCTACGCGGATAATCTTCCGATTTCCAATCAGCGGTTCCACAATAACTGGGAGCTGGCTGCCGAGCGCGGCCTGAGGCTCCTCGAGCTGCTCACGCAGGAATACGGCATTCCGGAATCGCGGCTCTCGGTCTCCAGCGAAGGCGCCAACCGGCCCGTCAGCCCGAATGACACTCCGCTCGGCCGCGCCAATAATCGGCGCGTGGAAATCGTGATCACGGAATCATTTCAGAGCATAGCTGAATAGAGAATTTCCGGCCGCAAAGGCAATGTACTGCTTGCCGTTTACCGAGTAGCTGATCGGACCATTCTGCGCCCGGCCTCCGACGCTGACCTTCCATAACAAGTCACCGTTTCGCGCGTCGAGGGCGAAAAAGTAGCCGTCGCGCCCGCCGGTGAACAGAAGGTCGGAATCGGTGGTGAGGATGCCGGCATCGGTGACATCGGCCATCTTGAATTCCCACTTCATGGAGCCGGTTTTCGCATCCATGGCACGGACCGCGCCGTAGCCTTCCTTCTCCAGGCGCGTCAACGTGCCGTTGGGCGCATTGGCGCCGCCGATGTTGGAACGCGGGGCGCCTGCCGTATAGCGCTCCCCTTCTTTATATTCGGCGGGAATCTTGAAGTAGGTCGAATCGTACTCGACCCATGACGGAATGTAGAAGAGGCCGGTGCGCGCGCTGTATGACGGAGAATACCAGTTCGTGCCGCCCTGGTTACCCGGATAGATCTGCGTGCCTTCGGCGCTGGGCGTTTTGCCGGCGACGCGCTTCGGCCGGCCTTTCTCGTCGAAGCCGTCCATCCAGTTCACCTTGACGAATGGTTTGCCCATCAGAAACTGGCCCGTAGTGCGGTCCAGAACGTAAAAAAGGCCGTTGCGATTGGCCCAAAGCATCACTTTGCGGGCACGGCCCTGCCAATCCATGTCGGCCAGCACGGGAACCTGCACGGAGTCATAGTCGAACTCGTCGTGGGGCGAAAACTGGTAATACCACTTCAGCTTTCCGGTATCGGCATCGAGGGCGACCACCGAATCGGTGTACAGGTTGTCGCCGGGGCGGGGATCGCCGTTCCAATCGGGTCCGGGGTTGCCGATTCCCCAGTAAGTGAGGTTCGAATCGGGATCGTAGGATCCGGTCACCCAGACCGAGCCGCCGCCGGTCTTCCAGGCGTCGTTCTGCCATGTTTCATGACCGGGCTCGCCGGGGCCGGGGATCGTGTAAAAGCGCCAGACTTCCTTGCCGGTCCTGGTATCGTAGGCGGCGATGTAACCGCGAATGCCGAATTCGCCGCCGGCAGTGCCGACGATCACTTTGTCCTTGACGACGAGCGGCGCGTGCGTCAGGGCGTAACCCGATTCCGGCTTGGCCACCTGCACGTTCCAGAGCGGCTTTCCGTTTTTCGCATCGATGGCCAGCAGATGGGCGTCAATCGTGCCCATATATAAGGTATCGCCGAGAATGGCGAGGCCGCGATTCACGCGCCCGCAGCAGGGGCGCGCTTCCGGCGCCGGCGTATAAGAATAGCTCCAAAACAGACGGCCGGTAACGGCGTCGAGCGCCAGCACGTCATTCGGCGCCTGGACGGTATACATAATGCCATCGACCACGAGCGGCGTGGCTTCGAATTTCTCGAGCGACCGCGACTGGTAGAGCCACTGCATCTCCAGGCTCTTGACGTTCTGCGGAGTGATCTGAGTCAGGGGCGAATGACGCTGGCTCATCATGCTTCCGGAGTAGGTGAGCCAGTTCTGCGGCTCCTGGCCGGCTTTGAGAAGGCGATTGAAGGAAACCTGCGCCGGAAGCGATACTGCCGCTAAAGTGACGAGGATCACGCGTGCGTTCATGGCCTGTCCACTCCTTTTAGTGAGACGAGATAGCTGACAACGTCGGCCAGTTCCTGCGGACTGAGCCTGTCCTTATAAGACGGCATCGAAGATTTCGTGAGGAATGCCGATTGTCGAATGTCGGATTTTTGCAGCGAGACCAGTTGCTCCTTGGCATTCATGAACTGCATCGTAAAGGTGTCTTCGTTCAGGAGCCTTCCCGTAAATGTAGTGCCGTTTTTCAGGACGACGCGGAAGAAGCGGTTGGTGGGAGCGATCTCGGCGTCCGGATCGGTGAGCGACCGTTCGAGTTCCCCGGCGCGCCGGTACGCGCCGATGTCGCTGAGGTCGGGAGCGATGCGCGATCCGTTACCTCCAATCCGATGGCAGGTGAGGCACTGGCCCTTTCCCTCGACGATGTTTTTACCCCGGGTCTTGTCGCCGGCGCCGCCCGAGTAATGGCTGGCCGAGGTTGCCAAAGAACGCAGGTACGCGACCACCAACTCGGCCTGGGGCCCGGTAAAGTTGTGGGCCGGCATGCCGGCTCCGGGGACGCCGTTGATGATGACGCGAGCGATATCATCATCCGAGACCGCGCGGATGAATTTGCCATGCGAAAAATCGACGTTGGGAATGAAATCGCCGTCCGGCCCGTGGCAATTAACGCAATTTCCCTGATAAAGACGGGAGCCGTTCTCGACGTCGGCGGGAGTAAACGAATGTTGCGCCGGCAGCGTACCGGCAATGCAGAGAAAACCGAGAAGAAAACCAGCCCTCATGGAATACGCCTCCTTCCGCCCGATGTTAATGCGGAATCGGGGCTATGGTATCGCCGCCGGACCCAGGCGGTCAAGCGGCACGAAACGAGGGAGCGCGCGGGCGGTCCCGAGGAGCGGGCCGGCGGCAGTGTGATTCGCCTCACAGACGGCGGATCGCACGCGGGGCTGCGAAAAGTTACCAGAGTGTTACCAGCTTCTGCCTACAATTAAGTTACCTTTCGACCGAGCGGCCGCTCCAAAGTGTGAGAACCTTCAGTGTGCTTTCTCCGAAAGCGGTCTTCCCGGTTATTCCGACCACAGTCCGCGATTGACACTATCGGCAGTTTCGGAGCATCCTTAGGCATCTGCGCTCGGTGTAGATGTGAAAGCTTGTTGCTTAAAGGGGCGCCAAAACACAAATCAACCTGAATCGGCAAAAGGGCGGTAGCTTGTCCTTCCGCAGTTACATTCACTCTCCCATTCGCGGGGAAGCTGAATTCGGGCTTCAGACCGATATTCTCTTATGGACTGGTTCGCAATTCGCGTCAAGAGCAATAGAGAAAGAGTCGCTCAACAGCATCTGACGGGTAAAGGCTACGAAGTTTTTCTGCCAGTCTACAGCTGCCCGCGGAACGACGGGCGAAAGCCCGCGATTGAAATGCCGCTATTCCCCGGGTATTTGTTTTGCCGGTTTGATGTAACAAACCGACTGCCGGTATTGGTTGTCCCGGGTGTAGTCCACATCGTGGGCTTCGGCAAACAGCCTGTCGCTGTAGACGAAAGCGAGCTGGAGTCCGTGCGAATCCTGATCCAGGCCGGGCTGCCGCTACGGCCGGATGAACCATACACAATCGGGCAGTCTGTCCGGATACAGAAAGGTCCCTTAGCGGGAGCTGAAGGAGTAATTCTGGGTCTGGGCGAGAAGCGGCTTGTGGTATCCATCTCGCTGTTACAGAGGTCGATATCAGTGGTTTTGGCCCGCGAGTGGATTTCTGAATCCATGGTTGCAGTTTCGTAGGAAGAATCAACTAAGGTCAATCCGTAAATCATCGGTCTATCATATGGTCCTAAGTCGCGCAGTGCTATTTATTTTTCTTGGGGGCATCGCTTACCTGGCGGCGGATAATGCGCCGGAACTTAAGAAGGCTCCTTCCGCTGCCGTGCCGCCAGGGTACATACTCGGCCCGAACGATCAAATATCCGTCGATGTGGTCGAGCTGCCGGAATTCAACAACAAATCCTACCGCGTCGACAATGACGGCACGATAAGTCTGCCGCTGATCGGGCGCGTCCACGCAGCCGGTCTGACGCTGACGGAATTTGAAGGAACGGTTCACAATCTTCTCCAAAAACAGGTGAGAAATCCCCATCTGGTGGCAAACCTGATTGAGACAAGAAGCCAGGCGGTTTCGGTGATGGGTGCGGTGAACACACCGGGGATCCAGCAACTTCAGGGAACGCGGAATTTATTCGATGTGCTGGCGGCCGCAGGGGGATTAAAACAGGAAGCCGGTGATGTCATCACAATCACGCGCCAGTCGGACCAGGGGCCGTTGAACCTGCCGCAAGCGGTGCGCGACCCGGCTAGCGGCCGGATGACGGCGGAGTTGAAGGTTCGGGACGTGGTTGAACTGCGCGACCCGCATCTCAACATCCCAATCATGCCGCACGACGAGATTTCGGTTCCCAAAGCGAAGCTACTCTACGTGATCGGAAATGTGCGAAAAGCCGGAGGCTTCACCTTGTCGGACGGGCGCTCGGTATCGGCGCTGGAAGCGCTCTCGATGGCCGAGGGCCTGGCCCCGAATGCCGGCCCGTCACATGCCCGCATTCTCAGACGCAATGAAACGAGTGTGGCCGACCGTCAACAAATTCCGATCGATTTGAAAAAGATCCTGGACGGCAAGGCGGAAGATGTGGCCTTAATGCCCGACGACATTCTGTTTGTCCCGGACAATCTATCGCGGCGCGTCAGCACGCGAGCGCTCGAGATGGCCGTGCAAACCCTTTCGGGAATCGTGATCTGGAGGGGAATCTAAAGATTGCGGCGTTCCCCGCATGACGGCCGATAACTAAGCGGCGGATCCGCGGGGACTAAGGAATCACGGATTACCCCTTCTTATGTTGCTTACAGAAAAATCACATTTTCGCGCGGATTCCATTATTCCGTGCGGCCGCGTATTTCATCTCGTCCATCTCGTTTTCGATATTGGAGCGGTTGCGCTTGCCTGGCGGGCGGCGCTTGAACTCAGGCTCCTGATCAATCCGTACCTCCCGGTCGAGATCACGCGGAGCGCGATGGATGTCGTCGCTCTGCGGCTGGGCGTGGTGGTGTTGCTGTGGATCGGCGCGTCCTTACTACTGAAAACATACCAGGATCGCAATGATTCCTCGGTGGTGATGGCGCTGCTGCGCGTGGCGCAATCGGCGGTCGTCATCAGCGTGCTCGCGATTACGGTCACGTTTTTCTCGCGGCAGCTGGGAGCGGATCTTTCCCGGTCCTTTGTGCTCATTTTCTCGCCGGTCTGTTTTCTATTACTCAATGCCTCGCTGGGCGTCTCGATCATGGTCACCCGCCAGATCGCCTCCCTATGGCCCGCTGCCAAGCGAGTGGCCGTGGTCGGGAGCGGAGAGGGGGCGGAGGATATCGTCAGGGCAATTCAGAGGGCGAGGCATGCGAATGTGGTGGTTCGCGGATTGATCTTGCCCGAGACTGGGCGCGGCGCAGAGATGAATGCGGAGCGAGGTGCGGGGCAGGTCGCCACGCTAACCCGGACGCTCACCGTGCCGGTGCTGGGCTCGGTGCGGCAACTCGCCGAACTGATCAATCGCGAGTGTCTGGACCGGATTATTGTCGCCCACGATTCGTTGTCGGACGTGGAAGAAGAGTACTGCTGGCAGATCGCCGCGCGCATGGGAGTGACGGTAAGCCGCACGGTACGCCCGGCGCGCCCCGACCTGCAGATCCGGTATCAGGAGCAGTATGGCATGCACCTGATCGATATCAGCGCGGCCCGCTTCAGCCACTGGGAAGATGTGATCAAGCGCATGATGGACGTGGTGGCATCGCTGGCATTGATTACGCTGATGCTGCCGATGTTTGCCCTGATCGCGCTTCTGATCCGGCTGACTTCGAAGGGGCCGATTTTTTATTGCTCGCCGCGTGTAGGAAAAGGGGGGCGGCATTTCACGTTCTGGAAATTCCGCTCGATGTACGTGGGCGGGCCGCGGCGGGCCGAACTCACACGGGCGAATGAGAAAAGCGGACACATTTTCAAAATGCGCCGCGACCCGCGGGTGACGCCGGTGGGCCGGGTTCTGCGGCGGCTCAGCCTCGACGAGACACCGCAGTTGTTCAACGTGCTGGCCGGCGATATGAGCCTGGTGGGGCCGCGGCCACTGCCGGCCGAAGACCTGGACCCGGACGGGATGAGCCGGAAATTCGCGGATTGGGCCGCACAGCGCTCCCTGGTACGCCCCGGCATTACTGGACTGTGGCAGATCCGCGGGCGCAGTGAACTGCCGTTCAACAAAATGATGGAAATGGACATCGAGTATATCGAGAACTGGTCGATCCGCCTCGACCTCGGAATCTTACTGCACACGCCGCGAGCCATTTTTTCCGGCGAAGGTGCTTACTGACGCCATGTCTCCTTCAGACAACCGCCCGCGCAAGCAACCGGTAGCCGGCGTCGAAATCAGCGCGACCAGCTACGGGGAAGTGGTGGAATGCTGCCGGCGCTGGGTGGAGGAGCGGCGGTCCGGCGCCGGCGCGCCTTCGGCTCACTACATCTGCGTAACGTCCGTTCATGGAATTGTGACGGCCCGCGACGACCGGAACGTGCGCTCGATCCTGAACGAGGCGGATATCGCGACTCCGGACGGAATGCCGCTGGTTTGGGCACTGCGGTCGTTCGGCATCAAAAATCAGCAGCGGGTCTACGGGCCTAACCTGATGCTCCGGCTTTGCGAGAGCGCGGCGCGTCACGGGCACGGGATCTATCTGTACGGCGGGCGCGAAGAAATGATGGAAGAGCTTTGCCGAAGGCTTCGCGATAAGTGCCCTGGTCTTCGGGTGGCAGGCTGCCATGCTCCGCCGTTTCGGCCCCTCACCGACGAAGAGGATGCCAAGATCGTTTCGGAGATCTCCGCTTCGGGAGCCGATCTGGTGTTTGTCGGCATCAGCACACCAAAACAAGAGCGATGGATGTACGCTCACCGCGAGCAGTTCCCCGGAATGGTGATGATCGGTGTGGGCGCCGCTTTCGATTTCCATGCGGGCCGCGTCCGGCAGGCGCCGGCATGGATGCAACGGAGCGGACTGGAGTGGTTCTTTCGACTGATGATGGAACCGGCGCGGCTGTGGCGGCGCTACTTGTTAGTGACTCCTCGTTTTCTGCCTCTCTGGGCGATGCAGCTGTTGTGGCGGCGCGCCTTCTAATCGATGCCCCGACGAGTTCTGATCGTACACAACCGATATCAGCAGGCGGGCGGCGAAGACCGCGTAGTCGAAGCGGAATCCTCCCTACTTCGGAAATACGGGCACGAAGTCTTTCTGTATGTCGACGACAACCACCGGATCGAGGGGATGGCGAAGCTGGAGTCCGCGAAGGACGCGATCTGGAGCAGCGCTTCCTATCGAAAGATCCGTGGCATGGTGCTCGATCACAACATCGAGTTGTGTCACTTTCACAACACGTTTCCGCTGATTTCTCCCGCGGCCTATTATGCGGCGGCGCGAGCGGGCGCGGTCGTGGTGCAGACATTGCACAATTACCGGCTTCTATGTCCCGGCTCGCTGCTCATGCGGGAAGACAGGGTTTGTGAAGAGTGCGTCGGGCGGACTTTTGTCTGGCCTGGGGCCATTCACCGATGTTACCGGGACAGTTATACGGCGAGCGTCACGACGGTTGCAATGCTCAGCGTTCATAACGTGATGGGCACCTGGTCGCGTAAAGTGGATCGCTACATCGCATTGAGCGAGTTCGGGCGGGAGAAGTTCATCCGGGGCGGCTTGCCCGCTGAGAAGATCACGGTAAAGCCCAATTTCGTCGATCCAGACCCCGGCTGCGGCGCCGGCGAAGGCGGCTATGCCTTGTTTGCGGGCCGGCTCAGCCCGGAAAAAGGGGTGGCCGCGCTGCTCGATGCCTGGAGTAAACATCCTGAGTTTCCGGAGCTGCGGATTGCCGGCGGGGGCCCGCTGGCGCCGATGGTGAAGGCGGCCAGCGCCGGCCAGCATAATGTGCTTTGGCTCGGCGAGATGGGACGCGCCCAGATCCTGGAGCAAATGCGCGGGGCGCGATTTCTCGTTTGTCCCTCGACGTGGTACGAATGCTTTCCGCTGGTAATTGTCGAGGCGTTCGCCTGCGGTCTGCCGGTAATCGCCAGTGACCTGGGGGGGCTTTCGGAGCTGGTGCAACCGGGGAAGACTGGACTGCTCTTCACGCCCGGAAGCGCGAAAGATTTGTCCGCCCAAGTGCAATGGGCCCTCTCCTGCCCGCAACTGGTCGAGGCGATGCGGTCGAATGCGCGGCGGGAGTACGAGGCGCGTTACACGGCTCACCAAAACTACGAGATGCTCACGTCCATTTACAACGAAGCGATGCGGCGGCCGGCGGCGGGCGCGGTCCGCACGCGGCCGGCGGCCGCTTGAAATTCCTGTGACCTGCTCTCCTGCATCAACAACTCAGGCGGCTTCACCCTCGACGACGGCGTGCCCGGCGGCGAACACATGGGATAGTCCAGAAATCCAAGTCTTGCTGGCGTGTGCCCGGCGGCAGATGCCGCCGTGGGCGATCGCGCATACGGCGAGCCAACTGCGCCATGAGATCGATTGGCAGGCCCTGCTTCGGGAAGCACACCGTCACGCGGTTCTGCTGCTGTTGCGCCACAATCTGCAGCGCCACTTCTGGCCGCAAATCCCGGCCGAAGTCCGGGAGTATTTGACGCAGGCCGCCCAGCACGCGCAGCGGCGGAATCTTGCGCTCACGGCGGAATTGCTGAAAATTTTGCGCACTCTGCGCGGCGCCGGAGTGCCGGCGATTCCTTTCAAGGGGCCGGTTCTGGCGGCGGCAGCGTATGGGAACGCGGCGCTGCGGACGTTCGGCGATCTCGATATCCTGGTGCATGAGCAGGATCTGACAGCGGCCGGCGAGGCCCTGGTGGCGCAGGGCTATGTTCCAAAATTCACGTTCACCTCGCAGCAGGAGCGCGCTTACCGGAAAGCCGAGTGCGCGCTGCAATTCCGGCATGCGACGCGGGATGTCGTGGTGGAACTGCACTGGTCGCTGACCGAGAGATATCTCTCGATCAATCTGCCAATCGACGACTTCTGGAACCGCGCGATAGCGGTGAAAGTTTCAGGCCATCCGGCGGTCACCTTCGCTCCGGAAGACCTGTTCCTTTATCTCTGCGTTCATGGAAGCAAGCACGAATGGGAACGGTTGGAATGGCTGAGCAGCGTGGCGGCGGTGATGGAAGCGCAGCCGGAGATGAATTGGGAGGCGGTGGCCGCGCGGGCGCAGGAATGCGGCATCCGACGTTTGGTCAAGGTAGCGGTATTGCTCGCCAACCGGCTGCTGCACGTTCCGCTTCCGCTGCCCTTTCGAAACGAAGCTGAATCCGATCACGGGGTCGATACACTCTTTCGGGAAGTCATGCTGAAGATTTTCGCCCCCGGCCTCCCGGAAAATGACGCTCACAAGCGCGGTAACTGGTATCTGTTCCTCCTGCGCACGCGGGAACGGTGGGCCGATAAGACGCGGATCATTCTCCGGTCCAGTTTACGGCTGCCGCATCCGAATGCAGAGCGGTATATGTTGCCGCCGCAGTTGACGTATTTGCACTACGTCGTGAGACCGTTGCGGCTGCTGCGCGCCTCTGTAGCACTGACGTGGCATTACTGGACAGCCGAGCGAAGGCGGCTAACCGCGCCGCAACTCGAGCGGGAGTCGGGGCACGGCCGCGATTCCGCCGACGCACACCTTTTTACTCACTAGCGTATGCATCGCTGGAAACAGGCCGGTCACGAGGAGTAAGTCCTACAAGGATTCATCGATATGTCATTGACTCCGCAACCCTGGCAGTCTCCCAATCTTCGCGGCCGGGATCCGCATCCGGTTCACATGGAGCGCCGCGTGGAAGATCTTCTCGCCGCGCTCGAGAGCACGCTGACCGCGGGTCCCAGCGCTGCCGACCACCCGACAACCAGCCTGGCGACGTACGGCCGCGCGCTGAAACGCCATCGATTTGCGCTGGCTTTCGTCGCGCTCGTATGCGCGGCCGGCGCGTGGTTTCTGAGCAACATGCAGGACAAGGTGTACCAGGCGCACACCACGCTTGAGCTTCTCGAGCCGAACCGGTCGCTGATGAACATGCAGAACTTCACGCCGGGCGGGAATTCGATTCTTTCCCAGGAAGTTTACATGGAGACCCAGGTGAACCTGCTGCGGAGCGAGAGTTTGCTCAGCCGGGTTCGCCATGACTTGGAGCAGGAGGGGGTTGTAAAGCCGGTGGCTGCCGCGCTGGCCACGCAGGAGGGCATAGCGCCGGAGGACGCCTCACCGGTGAGCCGCTCCAAATTGAATGTTTCACCGATTCGGGATACTCGCCTCATCAACCTGACTTATGACGCGTACGATCCAAAACTAGCCGCGAGGATTCTGAACGCCATCACTGCCGCGTACATTCAGGAGGATGTCAACGTTCGCGTTGACAATACGGAGCAGACGCAACACTGGCTGCAGAAGCAGTTGGAGGATACCAAGGCCAAACTGGAAGCGTCCGAATCCAACCTGCAGAAATACGCCAAGTCCTCCGGGTTGTTGTACACGTCTCCGAAGGGGCAAGTTGCGGAACAGACCGAGGACAAACTGCAATTCCTGGCGCAGGACCTTTCGCAATCGCAGGCGAAGCTGGCCGATTTGCAGGCAAAATATGAGATCGCAAAAAGCAAGGCCGCGGGCGCCCCGGTAAGCGCCGATAATCCGACGGTTCGCGACCTGGAGACTCGCCTGGCCGACCTCAGGCGGCAGCGCGCCGCTCTGAACAGCACTTTCACGCCGGAGTACTTCAAGGTCCAGGAGACCGATGCGGCGATCCAGGAAGTGCAGGCGAATCTGGAAAAAGAGTATGCCCGGTGGGTGAAGCAGCTCGGCGACGCCTACGCCGTCGAGCAGCGCCATGAAAACCTGCTTCAGAGTGCATATAACCAGCAGGCGGGACTGGTCGGCGACCAGGCTTACAAGGCGATCCACTACAACGTGCTCAAGCGGGAAGTGGAAACCAACCGCAATCTATACGACGCGCTGCTCGCGGGTATGAAGGAAGCGGGCGTGAATGCGGCGGCGCGCGTGAACAACGCGCGGGTCGTGGATTCGGCGCAGCCTCCGCGGCTGCCCTACCGGCCGACGCCCGAACGAAATGCCATCATCGGGCTTATTTCCGGGTTGATGCTGGCGAGCGTTTTCGCGCTGGCCCGAGAAAGCAGCGACCGCCGGGTGAAGGCGCCCGGAATCGTTCCCACCTACTTGAACATTCCGGAACTGGGAGTGATCCCCACGGCGAAGCCGTACCTGCTGCCCACGGCATACCACGATTCCGGCGGGATTTACGAACGGCAGCGAAACGGGATCATTGGAGACCGCCGGTCGCGGAGCCGGCAAGCGAAGTTCAGCCCGATTCAAGAGGCGTTTCACGCCGCAGTAACCTCGATCCTGTCGGCCTCGCGAACCGAGGCGCCGCCCAAAGTGGTGGTCGTGACCAGCGGCGCGCCGCATGAAGGCAAAAGCACGGTCATCGGCAATCTGGCCATGATCGCCGCGCAGATCGGGCGGCGGGTGTTGCTGATCGACGGCGATCTGCGCAATCCGCGCCAGCACCACATCTATGGCGTTTCCAACAAGCCGGGGCTGAGCGATCTTCTGCGGACCGCCGGCCTGGATGACGAGGCGCTGTCGCAGGAAGTAGTCAAGCCCACCTCCGTTCGCGGATTGTCCCTGCTTCCGAGCGGCACCAAGTCCGATCAGGTGGCGACGCTGCTGCATTCGCAGCGATTGTCCGAACTGATGGAGCAATTGCGCGACGAATTCGACCTGATTCTGATCGACACGCCGCCGGTATTGCCGTTTGCCGATGCCCGCGTATTCGGAAGAGTCGCCGACGCGGTGGTGTTGGTCGTTCGTTCCGGCCAGACCACCCGTCAACTGGCGCAGGCAGCGCAAGCTCGTTTTATCGAGGACGGTGTACCGGTGTTCGGGACGATTCTGAACGATTGGAACGGGAAGGAGTCGTCTTACTACCAGAGCCACTACGCGTACCCGGGGTGATGGGCGAGACGCGTTCCCGAAAACACACATGAGTTCCCGACTTTTCACTTCCCGCGCGGAAGCTCTTCGGCCGGAAGCCGGCGGCAAAGCGGCGCTGCTGGTTCCGGAGATTGACCGCCTGTGGCGATGGACGCCGCGGGGCGCTTTAGCTTTGGCCGATCAGGGCTTGATTTCCGGATCAAATTTCATATTGGGCGTCAGCCTGGCGCGATACGCGGGTCCTGAGCCTTACGGCGCCTACATGATCATGTTCGCGGTCTTTCTGCTGGTCGCCAATCTGCACCAGGCGATCCTGTTGGAGCCGACGAGCGTTTTGGCGTTTTCGCTGTTTCCCGATCGGAGCGACCGGTATCTCCGCGCCGTCGTCCGCATGCATCTGATCTTCAGTGCGGTCTTTCTGGCGCTAGCGGGATTGGTTTGGATGCTGGCTCCGCTGCTGCGGATTCGCGGGCCGCTGGCCAACGCCCTGGCCGGCCTGATCATCGCTACGCCTTGCGTACTGCTGTTCTGGCTGGCGCGCTGCTTCGCGTATCTGGAATTCGCACCCGGGCGCGCGGCGCGGGGGTCGCTGGCATACTGCGCCGCGGTGGCAGGAGGGCTTTTCATCAGCTATTTGCGCGGCAGCGTCACCCCGCTCAGCACATTCTTGTGGACGGCGCTGGCCGCCTTGATCGCCAGCGTGTTACTGCTTTACCGATATCGCGCCAGCCTTCCTGCCGCGCACAACGAGCCCGGGGTGGGCGAAGTCTGGATCCGGCATTGGCGGTTCGGGCGCTGGGGGCTGAGCACGGTCGGGCTCTCCTGGGCGCAGACCAACAGTATCTCGGTGATCAGCGGCTCGCTGCTGGGGCTGGGGGCTACGGGAGGGCTCAATGCCCTGGTGGGCCTGCTGCTGCCGATGTTTCAGGTTTTGTCTTCGGCCACCAGGGTGGTGCTTCCCCGCATCGCCCAGATTTATACGAACCAGGGCGTCGCCGAGACCCGGCGGCCGGTGCTGAGGGTGGCGGCAATCCTGATCCTGTTGACGAGCACCTACTGGTTGGCACTCACGGCGCTTCACACGCCCCTGCTTCACTGGGTTTACGGAGAGAGATTCGCGCCATACGGGCGGTTCGTGCCGATCATCAGTCTTCATCTGCTGGCGTGCGCGGTGATTACCGCATGCGACATCGCATTCAATTCGATTCAGGCGCCGCAAGCCTCGTTTCGCGTGAAATTGACGATGGTAGCCATTATGTTGCCGCTAAACACGCTGCTGACCTGGCGGTTCGGCCTGCCCGGAGCCGTGGTGGCAGTGCCGGCGCTGAGTGCGGCTACCGCGTTCTGCATGGCGGGTAAACTCCGCCAGGTCTGGGGCCAGCCGGCTGCCGCAATTTCGGAGGGCGTACCTTCTCATGCTTGAGTTTTCCGCCGTGCCTGCTCCTTCGACCAGCCCGGCTCCGCCCGCCGAAAGTGCGGGTGAAGGGAACACTGTGCAAACCACGATCGGCCGCGGCGCCCGTCGGACGGCGCTAGTCTGGTGCAGCAACGTGGAACCAGCCGGCGGGATGGAGCGCGTCGCGCTCTCAGTGGCCAACGGGCTCGTCGAACAAGGCTGGCATGTCCTCCTGGTCGGACCATTCAGCCGCGTGCCTTTCCTGCGCAAGGCGATTCGTCCGGAAATCGAGTTCATCGATCACCAGATCCAGCGATCGCCTTCCGGCATGTTCCAGACGGCGCGCTGCCTCAACCGGATCATCCGGGAGCGCAGGGTGCAGGTGGTCTCGGCGCACGGATCGGTGTTTCCTCTGCTGTTTACCGGCACTCCGGTGGTGTGGACCGAGCACGACGTGCGCTATGCGGGCGGCGAGATGCTGCGCGGTTTCCGCGGAGTGGCATGGCGGCGGATCCGGCGGCTGGTCGAGGACGGAAGCTGGCGCCTGGTGACGGTGTCCCGGCATGTGCAGCGCGAGATCTGCCAGAAGCTGGACCTGGCGGAGGATCACGCCACGGTCATTTACAACGGATTGCCGAATGCCGGCGCATTGCACAGCCTGCCCGCTCCCCGATTCGAGCCGCCTTACCGGATCGGGTTTCTCGGCCGGCTGGTTCCACCTAAGCGGCCGTTCGAGGTGCTGGAATTGAGTTCGCGCCTCAATGCCATGGGCATTCCGCACGTGTGGAAAGTCTTCGGAGACGGTGTGCTGCTTCCCGCGATGCGCAAGAAAGCCCTCCATACTCCGGGGCACTCGGTGGAATTCTGCGGGGTGGTCGAACGGCCGGAGGAGGCCTTCCGCGAACTGGACCTGCTGTGCTTCCATGCGCGCGGCGAGCAGGAGGGTCTCGGCATGGTTTTAGTCGAAGCCCTGGCCGCGAACCGTCCGGTGGTGGCGTGGGATGCGGGATGTATTCGCGAGGTACTGACGGGGCGCGGAACGCTGGTGCCGCCGCCGTTTTCGCTGGCGCGCTTTGCCGCGACGATTGCGGGCACGCTGCTGGGCGGCGCTCCGCCGCGGCAACCGGACGACCGCTGGAGCGAAGCCCGCATGATGGCCCAGTACGACGAGATCTTGCGGGACAGCATCCGCCGCACCGCGCGAATTATCCAGAATGACTGAGAACGAAATTACCGGCCGCCCCGTGCGGCCCGCCGGTCGAGTCTGGTTTGCGCCCCAGGCCGGGGATGCTCGCGTGCCGTGGTTTCTGGTGAGCTACCTGGCAGCCATTACGATCATCGGGAAGGGGCCGACGTATCTCGGCTTGCCGCCGCTCTACTGGGGCGAGTTCGTGCTGGCGTTGGGCCTTTTGAAAATCGCGCCGTGGGGTTTCCGGAGCGATTATTTCTACCGGACGCGCTATCTCCTGTTCGTCCTTCTGCCATTCATGATGTTGGGCGCCGTACTGACTGCGCTTTCGGTGGGGCGGTGGCGGCTGGATGCCCTGCGTGACGCGGCCATCTGGTATTACGGAGCGTTCGTTTTCATCGGCATCGGTCTGGCCTCGCGCGAAGCGGTGGCGGACCGGGTCTGGCGGGTGCTGCGGGTCTGCTGGATCATATCGCTGGTCTGGAACACCGCCGATCTGCTCTCGCGGCAGCGGCTCTCGCACTCCGGCCCCGTCATTCCGTGGCGCGGCGTCCCGATTCTGTTCAACTCCACTCACGAAGCGGGCCAGAATCTGGCTCTCGGCGCCCTGATCGTGCTGTGCACGACAACCTTGCACAAGCGGGTTCTTTGGCGCCTGGTGCTCCTCCCAATCGCGGTGCTGGGCTTGTGCCTATTTGCAATTTCCGAAGGGCGCGGTATGCGGGTGGGTATCGCATCCGCGGTTGTGACGGTGCTGCTGCTTGGTATCGGCCGATTCGGCCGGGCTCGCTTCAACCAGCGGTTGTTTACGCTGGCAGTGGCGTTTGTTCCGGTTGCCGCCCTCGCGGTGGCCGCCTTTCCGGGCAAGATCACCAAGCTCTCAAACCTCGATCGGTTCGCCGCGGCCGATCCAACCGATCCGGAAGGAACCGCCAACTGGCGGATGATCTGGTGGGAACACCTGTACGACCACGTAATGGAAACGGACCCCGCCTTCGGAATCGGTTTTGGCGAGAGCCTGCATCTCTACAACCCGCTGTTGGAATCGCTCGAAGAGGAGTTCGTGGTTCGCTCTCCGCATAATTTCAACGTGACGGTTTTCAGCCGGATGGGTTTCGTGGGCCTGTTCCTCTGGCTCGGCATTCTCATTATCGGTCTCGGAGGGCTCTGCGCGCGGGTGTGGCGCGGCAGGACGGCGAGGGGCCAGATCTACACGGAGGAGCGGCGCGACGAGCTCGCTTTTTGGGTGGCGATGCTCGTCTGTACGGTCGTGAACAGCTCGTTCGGAGTATTGATGGAAGGGCCGGTGCTCGGGATCTGGTTCTGGTTCGCTCTCGGTTTTGCCAGCGGCCGCGCATTGAGTTCGGGCCGATCGCCGGAGGCTGCGCGCGGTTATCTCGCACGGCTGATTCTGCGGTACAAACTGGCGGCATATCTATCGCCGGCGCATAGCTACTAATCGAAGAAAAATAAAAACTTCAGGCGGAGGAAACGATTCATGACGAGAGTCCTGGTTACGGGTGCGGGCGGATTTATCGGCCATCACCTAGTCAATGATCTGGTTTCGAAGGGCTATTGGGTCCGCGGCGTCGACATCAAGGAGCCGGAATATGAACCAACCGCGGCCCATGAGTTCGAACTGCTCGATCTCACGAATTGGGAGAACTGCCTGCGCGCGAGCCGCGGCATCGATCAGGTATATGCACTGGCCGCGAACATGGGCGGCATCGGCTTCATCGAGAGCAACAAAGCCGTCATCGTGCGCGATAACACGCTGATCAGCCTGCACACATTGGAGGCGGCGCGGGTCAACGGCTGCCGCAAGCTGTTATACACCTCCAGCGCGTGCGTGTATGCCGGGTACCGGCAGCGCGACACCGATATCGCCCCGCTGAAGGAGGAGGATGCGTACCCGGCTGACGCCGAAGATGGCTACGGATGGGAAAAGCTCTACACCGAGCGCGCCTGCCGCCATTATCGCGAGGATTTCGGATTGGACACCCGGATTGTCCGCTTCCACAACATCTTCGGTCCCAAGGGCACCTACGAAGGAGGCCGCGAGAAGAGCCCGGCGGCGATCTGCCGCAAGATCGCCCTGGCCCAGGACGGCGACGCCATTGAAGTCTGGGGCGACGGAAACCAGACCCGCTCCTATTGCTTCATAGACGACTGCGTGGAAGGCCTTCAACGGCTCATGAAGAGCGATTTTGTGGACCCGATCAATCTCGGCCAGGATCGCATGATTTCGATCAACGAGCTGGTCGATATGGTGGCGGGGATTGCGGGCAAGCGCATCGAGAAGAAGTACAACCTTACGGCTCCGCAAGGCGTGCGCGGCCGCAATAGCGACAACACGCGCCTGCGTCAGGTGCTGAATTGGGAGCCGACGATCTCTCTGGAGGATGGCCTGCGCCGGACCTACGGTTGGATCGAAGGGCAATTGATGGTCACCGGCCGGCTTCCGGGCCGCCTGGTTCATACCGCGGCGTGAACGATCAGGGATCACCAGTGGCAGTCTTAAGCGCAGTGGCGGCTCCGTTCCGGCGTTTAATGGCGCGGGAAGATTTCCGCCGTAACCCGGCCAAGGCAGTGGTCAAACGGGTGGCGTGGCGGTTGCGCTGGGCCGCTACTTCGAGCCCGATGCGGCTGCGCCACTCGGCCGGATTTTGCCTGGCCGCGCCGAAAGGCGCCGCGGGAGCCCTGATCTACTATCTCGGGAGCTCGGAACCGGAAAGCGCGGCTTTCATCACACGCTTTTTGAAACCGGGGATGATTTTCTTCGATGTGGGCGCGCACATCGGCGAGTACAGTTTGCTCGCGGCCTCGTGCGTCGGCTACGGCGGCCAGGTGCACGCGTTTGAAGCACAGCCCACTACCGCGGAGTTGCTCCGGCAAAACTGCGCCGCCAACCGTGCGCGCAACGTGGTCGTGAATTCCTGTGCTGTATCCGACCACGAAGGGCATCTCGATTTCGACATCCACGCCGAGCCGACGATGTCGTCGATCGCAACTTCGGAGCGCGGGAACCGCGGCACGGTTACGCGTATCCGGGTTCGTTCGACGACGCTCGATGAATATTGCGGCGAGAAAGCGCTTTGGCCGGACCTGGTGAAAATCGACGTCGAAGGCGCCGAACGGCTGGTGCTGGAGGGAGCGAGCCGGATGCTCAGCCGTCCCGCGCACCGGGCGCCGGCCGTGGTATTCGAATGCCTCGATAGCACGTACCGGCAGTTCGGGTGCAGTCCCGATCAGGTGGTCGCGCTTCTACAGTCGCACGGATATCAAGTCCACCGGATCGCTCGCGAGGGAGAGATTGTTCCCCAAACGGCTGGCATCGCGCGCGGGGCCGGCTACAACCTGGTCGCCCTGAAGTCGTGAGGACCGATGAAAACAGGCATTTCCGTGGTCATGACGGTGTATAACGGCGAACGATTCGTCGCCGAATCGGTGGAGAGCGTCCTAAGCCAGACAATGCCTGAGTTTGAGCTGATCGTTGTGGATGACGGATCGACCGACGCCAGCGCCGCGATTCTGGAGAGCTATGCGCGCCGCGATTCCAGAATCCGGATCCTGCGCCGGCAGCACGCGGGGGTTCCCGCCGCCGCCAACGCCGCGATCCGGTGTGCTTCGTATGACCTGATCGCGCGCACCGATTCGGATGATCGCATGCTGCCGCAGCGGCTCGAGCGGCAGATGGAATTCCTATCAGGGCGGCCGGACGCCCACATTGCGTGCAGCAACTGCCTGTTCATCAACGCTGGGGGAAAAAGGATCGGGGCCTCGTCGTGCCAGGTGGATGTAGCCCGCGGCAAGCGCGAACTGCGGCCTTCGCTTTTTCTCGAACTGGTCCAGTCGACAGTCTTGATGCGGAAAGATGCGTTTGTCGCGGTGGGAGGTTACCGGGAGGATCTTGCGTATGCGGAAGACCGCGATCTGTGGGGCCGCTTCGTCACCAGCGGATTTTCAATCGCGTGCCAGAAGGAGTTTCTCGCCGAGTTTCGTCTCCACGGCGGCGCCATGACCATGCGACGGGCGGCGTTGCAGCATCAGATCTGTTCCTATATCGATGAAAACGTCAGAAGGCGTCTGCAAGGCAAACCCGAGTTGTCGCTCGGGGAGTTTCAGGATATTTGGGCGCGTCAACCGTGGCCGAGCCGTATGCGCCAGAACGCGCGCTTTTTCGCGCTGCACGCCTTCAAACGCGCTTCCCGCCAGTACGGAGAAGGGCAGTATTGGAAATGCGCTCTTTCGCTGGCGGCGGCGGTATCTCTCAATCCGGCTCACATTGTGGGCCGCGTGCTCAACCGGATCCAACACCATGAAGCACACGCGTAAACATGGTTGGGGGAGGGCGGCCAGGCTCCGGCGCGCGCGGCGGTCCTCCGATCCTCTACTGAGCAGGAGGCAAATTCGAATCGATCGTGCCGTGCAGTTCCTGGCCCACCGCGTGCATCCCGCCCCAGTCCTGATATCCGTTCCAGCGCCAGTGCCAGGCGGTGGGGTCGGTCACGTGGTATGCGTTGAAGTCGAATATGTTGCTTTGGTATTGGAGCAGCCCGGTTTCGTCGTAGTCGCTAACTTCGCCGTTGACTCCTTGCGGACTTTGCCGGTGAATGATCGAGTTGTTCACAATGGAATTGTTGGCGGCGATATGCGGGCCGTAGGCGCCGTCGCCCCGGTATTGCTGAATGATGCCAATGCCGTTGCCGCGGTCGCTGGCGACCTCCACGGTATTTCCGTAGACGGCGACGTCGCGCGAGTTCTGAAGCAAGATCTGCGCTCCCCACATCCAAGACGAGTTGCCCACCGAGTTGTTGCGCACCACGTTGTTCCGGATCGTCGCCGCGTAGCTGACTTCGTACTGGATTCCCGCGCCGCCCACGTTATTCACAACGGTGTTGTTCTCATACAAGGTGTTGATGCTGTCCACGTCGCTCCACAGCCCGGGGCCCGCGTTGTCGTGCACGAAGTTGCCTCTCACGACGAGCCCGTTGGTTTGCGCAAACTTAGCGCCGCCGGAGTCCCAGGCCGGGTCAAATCCGGCCCAATTATTAAACGAGATTTGATTGCCCTGGACGAGGACGTTCTGGCCGCCGGCTCCGATTCCTTTCTGCCCGTTGTCATGAACGAAGTTGCCGATCGCCTGGCCGCCGTCGCCCAGGTTGATGCCGGTGCCATGATTCCAGCGCAGTTCGTCATTAATCACCAGCCAGTTCGGGCCCGGATATTGATCACCGATTGCGCCGAATTGGCCCGGCACCGCATACTTCTCAATAACCAGCGTGCTGATCGCGACGTTGCTTGCCGAGCCCGAGAATGCGCTGCGCATGACGCTGACCTCGACCTTGTGACCGGTCGGGTCGTCCGCAAAATAAATTTTCTGATTGGCGTAGTCGAAAAACCATGCGCCTGGTCCGACCGAGCCGAGGTCGGCAACATGAAGCAGCGGCCGGTCGTCGAAATAAAGGTCTTCGGGGTACGCGCATCTGGGATGCCGGTTATCGCAGAAACCATTCAATTGTCCCTGCTGACCCTGGTTATAAACCACCCAGAGCGCGCCTTCCCGGCCAAAATCTGTCAGAAGGGCAGCGCCGCTAAGAGTGGTTCCCGGCGTGCCTACAAACGTATCGCCGTCTTTGGGACGAACCATCTGCAGGCGGAAAATGCCGCCATTGAGGGCAAAGGTGGTGCCGGGAGGGTTGCGATCGACGGCCGCTTGAACGTCGTCACCAGGCGACAAAGTTATTTGACCGAATGCCAAAGCCGGAATCAGCGTGAAAGCAAGGCAAGCGAGAGCCGACGGATTTGGGGTGCCGAGGTGTTTCAGAAGTGACAAAACCTGAGGTGTTCCTTTCGTGCGGGTTGGTAATGGTGGTTACAAACCACTCTTCCGTATTTAACATTACGTGATATTTGGAACAATGACCCGGAAGTTGGGCGAGGATGTGCACTATCGTACCGAAGGGTCCTAATCGACCCTTTCGGCGTTCCGCCAAGACGCTGATTCAAAGGTTCTTATGAAAGGAGCTCATGAACTCTAACATGCCTTCGCTGAGCGTGGAAGCACTGATTAAACCGGCGCCCCACGCGGTTTCCTGCGAGCTATCCGGTGAGACTGTGATTCTTGACACCGCCTCAGACCGGTATTTCGCGCTTACCGCGATCGGAACCCAGATTTGGGATTGGCTGCAGACGCCTTGTACCTTGGCGGCTCTGTGTGAGCGCCTGCGGCAGGAGTACGACGTGACGCCAGAGCAGTGCCACGCCGACGTATCGGCGCTCCTGGACCAGTTGGCGCAGCATGGCCTCATAACGATTGGCGAATGACGTCACGTTTCAAAAAGGGTTTGACCCGGTCAAAGGGAGAGTTCTGGATGCTGGCCCAAGCCCTGACGGCTGTCGCCATGACTCGGGTTGCTCTGTGGGCGGTTCCGCTGGCGCTAGTGCGGCGGTCGGTTCGGTGGCTGCTATCGGCCGAGCACCCATTGGCGCGGCGACGCCGGTGTCCGCAGGATCAAGTGATTCGAGCGGTGGCATCGGCCGGCAAGCACTGTCCCGTTGGCAGCACGTGCCTGGCGACGGCCCTGGTGGGCCAGGCGCTGCTCGAGCGTCACGGCTACCGCGCTCAGTTGCGCCTGGGCGCGCGGAGGAAGCCGGACGGCGCGTTTACCGCGCATGCGTGGCTGGAGCAGAACGGAAGAGTAATTCTCGGCGGGCCGGCAGCGGTCGTGGACTCGTACACGCGCTTTCCGGAAATGGAGCACTTGATTCGATGAGCGGTATTGCCGGCTTGTATTATCGCCAGGAGCGCCCGGTGGAGACCGAAGCCCTGCAGGCTATGCTCCACGCCATCCGGCATCGCGGACCCGACGGCAGTGGCGTGTGGCGTGACGGCTCAGTGGGGTTCGGGCATTGCGCCCTGCACATCACCCCGGAGTCTCTTTGCGAACGGTTGCCCGCCGCCACCGCGGAATCAGATCTCGCGATCACCGCCGATGCCCGCATTGACAACCGGGCCGAGCTGCTGGGTGATTTGGAAGTCCGCGCGCAATCCGGCGCCGTCACCGACAGCGATTTGATCCTGGCGGCCTACCGCAAATGGGGCGAGGCGTGCGTGGACCGCCTGATCGGGGATTTTGCGTTTGCCATCTGGGACCGGCGGCGCCGCACGATTTTCTGCGCCTGCGATCCCATGGGCGTCAAGAGCCTTTACTACTTCGAGTCTGCTCAACTTTTCGCATTCGCTTCGGAAATCAAGGCGCTGCTCGCGCTTCCGGAAGTGCCGCGCAAATTGAATGAGCTGCGCGTGGCGGAATACCTCGTCACCCTTTTTGAAGATCGGTCGGGCACCTTCTATGACGGGATCCGCCGGTTGCCGGGAGCCTGCGTGATGACGGTGACCCCGGAACGCTGCGCCGTCCGGCAATACTGGGCGCTCGACCCCAAGCGCGAGCTCCGCCTTGGTTCGGGCGACGAGTATGTCGAAGCCTTCCGGGATCTGTTTACCGAAGCCGTGCGCTGCCGCACGCGGAGCGCATTCCCGATCGGGGCGGCGCTGAGCGGCGGGCTCGATTCCTCTTCCATCGCGTGCCTGGCGTCGCGGACCCGCGCGCCCCTGCACACCTTCTCGCTGATCTTTCCCGATCTGCCGGCCGAGGACCGCCGGGTCATCGACGAGCGCGCGCAAATCCAGGCCGTCCTGGATGGCGGCGGTTTCGAGCCGCACTTCATCGAGGCCGATCGCCTCAGTCCCATGGGGCAGATCGACCGCATCCATTTCCACCTCGACCACGCCAACTACGCGCCCAACCTTTATCTGCATTGGGCGATGTACGGCGCGGCGCGCGATCGGGGAGTACGCGTGTTCCTGGATGGCTTCGACGGCGATTCCACGGTTTCCCACGGTTTCGAGCGTCTCACCGAGCTCGCGCAGACTCTGCGGTGGCGTGAAGCGTGGCGCGAGGCTCGCCTTCTCTCACGGAATCAGCTCCAGGGCATACCGCCGCCGCGTATTGTGAAAGAGTTTTGCATCAAGCCCCTGACGCCGCGATGGGCCTATCTTGGCTGGCAGTTCGTGCGCGGACGCTATCGCCGCGTTACCGGAAATAAGATTCTGATCAGCGAGAAGCTGAAGCGGCGGACAGATATCGAGCGCCGCGCGCGCACCCTCCTGCGCTCCCAAACCGCATGGTCGCTGCGGCGTACCGCGCGCCAGATCCACTGGCAGGGCCTCAATCAAGCGCTCTACGCTTACAGCCTGGAGATTGCCGACAAGGCCACCGCCGCGTTCGGCGTCGAGGCCCGCTATCCGTTCTTCGACCGCCGCGTGATGGAGTTTTGCCTGGCGTTACCCGCGGACCAGAAACTGGGCGAGGGATGGAATCGCTGGATCCTGAGGCGGGCCATGCAGGAAGTGCTGCCGCCGCAGATCCAATGGCGGCGGTCGAAAGGAAACCTGAGCCCTAATTTTCATCGGCGCCTGCTCGACTTCGAACGCGAGAATTTAGAGCGGGTGATCCTCAAGGATCCCGCTGCGATCGCGCCGTTTGTCGATTGCGACGCCATGCAGGGGGCTTATCGCGAATATCAAAAGGATCACGTCCGAACCCGCGGAGAATCTATCCAGTTGTTCGCCGCGGTAAACCTGGCGCTATGGTTACGGTCCGCCGGGTTTAGTTCGTGATAAACGCATCTACCGAAACCACGGATGGGTGCAGAAAGGAGGAGCCGATGAAAGAGAAAAAACAATGGATGCAGCCGCAACTGATCGTTCTGGGTGATGTGAAAGACCTGACGCTGGCCAAAGACAAACACTTTGGCACCAGCGACGGTTTTCTCTTTAACAATACGCCCATCAGCGGTTGATTCGCGCCTTGTGGGGGACTGCCGTGCGCCCGTGCGCTCGCAGTCCCCGATTTTTTGAGAACGGGTTTCCCTGAAAATGTTCCACTATTCTGCGTACAATCTTGCCATTGCTTCTGAGATCCGTCTTCCGGAGCTGCCGCTGGGACCACCCGGGGACGACCTGCAGCTCCGCCTCGCCGCCGCCGAGGGGCCTGTCGAGCCGCAGCCCATCCAATGGCGCGAGCCTGTGGGCGAAGCATTTTTCTCCTTCCCGCGAGTCGGGCGCTTCCTGGTACGCGCCGGCCGGGAAGTAATTATCACTCCGGATCCCGATTCGGACCCGACCCTCTTTCCTCTCTACGTCCAGGGGATGATGCTGGCTTCGGCTCTCTATCAGCGCGGGCTATTTGTCCTTCATGCCAGCGTGATCGACTTCGACGGCAGCGCGGTGGCGTTGATGGGCCCGATCGGGGCCGGCAAATCAACGTTTGCGTCGGCGTTCCATGCCCGGGGCCACCGCCTCCTGGCCGATGACAATGCAGCTCTCGCAAGCGATCATGGCGTCCTGCAGGTCTTGCCGGCGTTTCCCAGCCTGAAGGTGTATCCGGAGGTCGCCCGCTCTCTCGGACACCGCTCGCTGACGCTTAAGCCGATGCACCATTCGCAAATCAAGCAGGCACAGTCGGTGGCGCACGCCTTCTCGCGCACTCCGCGTCCCTTGCAGGCGATATACGTGCTGGATCGCGAGGCGCCGCCCGCCATCTCCGGTCTTACGCCCATCGAATCCATCACGGAGTTGATCCGCCACTCGGTGCCCACCCGCTGGGCTGTGAAGGGCAGCCCGTGCCACCTCAAAATGTGTGCCAGCATGGCGCAGCGCATCCCTATGTTTCGGGTTCGGACCTTCCAGGACATCGCCGAGATTGGACCAATCGCAGCGCAAATCGAACGTCATCTTGCGCCGCAGTTGAATTCCCTCGGGGACCGCCAATGCCGGATCGCGTAGCGGAATACTTTCATGAACAGCCTCCTGCGTAAGTGCGAACAAGCCCGCGCGCAATTAGACGTCCTGCCGAAAATCGGCCGGCTGCTCTGGCGCGCGGCGGGCAAGTGGACGGTCCTGTGGGCCGCGGCCCTCGCGCTCTCCGGATTACTGCCGATCGCGGTCATCTGGCTAACCAAGCGGATGATCGATCAACTGGCGGCGCTAAGCCATGGGGGCTTCGCGTGGCAGGCCGCCCAGCCGGCGCTCCTCACCGGCGCGTTGATCGGAGCCGCCATCCTGATCATGGAACTGCTGCAGGGCGGGCTCGAGTGGCTGCGCGCGATGCAATCGGAGTTGCTCCAGGATCGGATCGCGGCGCTGGTGCAGGAGAAAGCCACCGAAGTCGATCTCGCTTTCTACGAGACCCCGGCATACTTTGATCAGTTTTATCGCGCTCAGGACGAAGCCCAGACTCGTCCTCCGGTGCTTCTCGAGAACCTCGGCAGCCTTCTGCAGAATGGTGTCAGCCTGATCATGATTGGCGCCCTGGTGGCGGGTTACAGCCCCTGGCTGCTGGTTCTGCTCGGGTTGAGTTCGGTTCCCGCGTTCTCGATTGTGGCGCGGTATAACTGGCTCCAGCATGGGTGGTGGCAGCAGACGACCGTGGAGCGCCGCTGGCTTCAGTATTACGATCAGAAGTTCGCCAGCCCGGCGATGGCCCCCGAGCTGCGGCTGTACCGGCTCGGGCCGAAATTTCGCGCCGCCTACCAGGTCTTGCGCAAGCAGCTGCGGGTGCAGCGGCTCGATTTGATCGAGCGCCAGACCCGCGATCGCATGCTCGCCGCCCTGGCCGGGCTCGGTATCGCCGGAAGCGCGGTTGGGTGGATCGTCTGGCGTCTGCTGCACGGCAGCGCCACGCTGGGTGACCTCGCCCTCTTCTACCAGGCGTTCATGGGCGGCAGCGCCCTGGTCCGGCTGCTGACCGGCAGCCTGGGCCAATCGCTCACGTGCATTTTGCGCCTGGGCGAGCTATTCCAGTTTCTCGAACTAAAGCCCGCCATCACCGATCCTCCGAACCCCGTTCCTGCTCCCGTCAGGATCAACCGCGGCATTCACTTCGAGAAGGTGACATTCCAATATCCCGACAGTCCCAAGTCAACGCTGCGGGAGCTCGATCTGTTTCTGCCCGCGGGGCTGGTGGTGGCGGTGGTCGGCCCGAATGGAGCGGGCAAAAGCACCCTCGTCAAATTACTGTGCCGTTTTTACGACCCGGCCGGGGGCCGGATTACGGTCGACGGCATTGACCTGCGCGACATGGCGGTGGACGAAGCGCGCGCCCTTTGCTCGGTGCTGTTCCAGCTTCCGGCGTCCTACGACGCCACGGCCCGCGAAAATATCGCCTTAGGATCAGCGGTTGCGCCCGATGAAAGAGCGGTGCAGCAGGCCGCCGTGGCCTCGGGCGCTGATGAAGTGATCTGCCGTCTGCCGCAGGGCTATTCCACTAAGCTCGGCAAGTCGTTCGCGGAAGGGAATGAGCTCAGCGCCGGCGAGTGGCAGCGTGTTGCGATGGCGCGCGCGTTTTACCGGCGCTCCCCGCTCATCCTGCTCGATGAGCCCACCAGCTTCATGGACCCCTGGGCCGAGGCCGATTGGTTCGTTCGCCTGCGCCGGCTCGCGGCGGATCGCACCGCGATGGTGGTGACCCACCGTTTCACGATCGCGATGCGCGCCGATCTCATCCACGTGATGAATGAAGGGCGCGTCGTCGAATCGGGCACGCACGAGGAACTGCTGGCGCGCGATGGACTGTACGCCCGCTCCTGGAAAGACCAGGTCCGCGCCAGCGAGCAGGGCGAGACGGTGTCGGCCGGCGTCGAGTAAACTGAAGCATGTCGCTGCCGAGGGCGATCGGCCTGCTCTCGCTCACTTTGCTGACGGTGCTTGCGCTGCTGCTGCCGGCGCCGTATAAGGGCAAAACGGCCACGTTCGGCCTGATGCATCCGGCCGCGCACATCGTGGTTTTCTTTCTCTTATATCTATGCATCTCCGCCGGATCCAGCACGGCCCGGCAATCCGCGGTGGTCCTGCTGTTTCTGCTCGCCTTTGGAGCCGCGCTCGAATTTCTGCAGACGCGCGTCTACGGAACTCCGTTGGAATATCGTGATATCTCCGCAGACGCGGCCGGGGCCATGCTCGCTTTCATCTTCCATTCCGCGCGGCGGCCGAGCTCAAAGCCGGAATAACGGGCGATGCCGGTCAGGGCAGGGAAGCGCTCAGCGGCTTATCGAAACAGTGCCGCCGGACAACCCAAGTCCCGAATCGCGCTGCGAAACGTAGCGTCTGCCTTAGCAGGCTGGCCGTACCGGGCGAATGAGAGCCCGACATTGCGCGAGGCGTTACATAACGCGGTGCGCACCAGGGGACATCCTAGATTAAGGCCGGCTGCGCCCGATTGAACCGCGCAACTATTCGGCGCCAATTTTCCATATAAACGCACGAGATCCGCGGGCAATTTGGGGGACGAGGGATTGAGCACGAGTCCTTCCATCAGGGCCACCGCCGCGCGATCCGGATCGCCCAACGCCAACCAGGTCAGGGACAGCTCTTCCGAGAATTCTTCATCCGGGCGCCGGGATCGGGCTTCTTCCAACAGATCGAGCGCCTTCCGCGGTTCCGCAAGCCGCCGGTATGTCCGTGCGAGTTCCAGAAACAGAGGCGGCCATACGGTTGCGTCGGCGTTTTTGCCGGTATCGAGATTCGCCTTGCGGATTTGCTGCTTCTCGGCGCGGTCGGCTTCCTGTCCTCGCAAGAGGGCCGCAAGCGCCTTCCGGTACCAGACGGCGGCGGCACTGTCTGGATCCTTTCCGCTGCCCCCGACACTGTCGCCCTTCCTGCGAAAGGCGAGCCCCGCCACTTCGAAGGGTCTCGGGATCAGGCGGTTATCGGGCAACCCGCCCAGTATGGCCAGCGCCCGCTCCATCTCCCCGGCGGCTCCATCGAGATCCGGCGGCCGCGCATTGAGCCGTGATGCCGCGAGCAGTTCATGCGTTTTGAAGCTGCCCGGCACGGCTGCGACCGCACTTGCCCCCAGGCGAGATTCGTCGGTCCAATCGAAATTGCGGAAAAACGTGCGCGTAGCGAACGCACCGCAGAGCAGGATCATGGCCGCCCACGCCACCCGGCGCGGATTGCCGGCGGCGGGCGCGAGTCGCCGGCCCGCGAATCGGAGCACCAGCACGAGGCAGCCGGCCAGCCCGACCGAGGGCAAGTAGAGGAACCGTTCCGCCATGATGGTTCCGATCAGGATCACTACATTCGCAACCGGCGCCAGCGCGACGAAAAAGAAGAACACGAAAAAGAAAACCGGTTTGGCGCGGCGGTACGAATAAATCGCGATGCCGGCGGCCGCCAGGCAGATCAGCAGCGCCAGAATGGCGGCCAAATCGTCCCACCGCGACAGGCGCCACCCGAACAGCGGCACCGCGTTGTACGAATAATCCGCCGACAACCGGGAGGGCCAGACGAATGCCCACAAGTATTTTCCGATCACTCGAATGGCAGTGAGCCGCGCCGTCAGAAAATCCGCGCCGGTAAGCGGATTATCCGGAAACGGAATGACGCCGGCGAATTCGCGAGCCAACACGTCGGCGCGGAGCTTGAAATAGACCGCGAATGGCGGAATCAGCGCGGCATACCCGATCCAGCGCTCCTTCCACCTGCCTGCGCGCGTCGCCGTTATGTCGTACAGGAACATAAGCGCGGGCAGGACAGCGGCGCTTTCTTTTGAGGAGATTCCGATGAATGCCGCGGCTCCCACTCCGGCGAGCCACCCGAGCCGGCGCCTTCCGGCGCAGCGCCCCGCCTGCACATGGCAGCAAAGCCCGGCCAGGACCCCGAAACCGGCCAGCAAATCGGCACGGCCTACGATGTAAGTTACGGATTCGGTCAGCAGCGGATGCAAGGCCCAAAGGGCGGTGAGCGCCCAGGCCGCGTTCATTTCCTGGAGCACCAGCAGGCCCAACAGGTACACCAGCATAATGTTCACGGCGTGGATGCCAAAGTTGACCCAGTGATATCCGGCGGGACGATTTCCGTTTCCAAACACGGCGTAGTTCACCAGGTAGGAAAATGTTGTAAACGGCCGGTAGAGCCCGGAATTCGTTGTTTTGTACCAGAAGTCCTCGCCCAGAATGAGATCGATATTTTGCGGCGTCATCGCGCGGATGCGCGCATCCTGTCCGATCTGGATGGCGCTGTCGAGCACCAGCCCGGATCGAAAAGAATTGGAATATGCCGCGAGCGCGATGACCCAAACCGCTACGAGACGCCATGCATGCAGACGCCAATCCGACGGCTGCGGCGCCGGCACGCTCAGCTTTCCCAATTCGGGTTGTTCTGTACGGAGCGCGCGCCTTCGATTCTTCTTCTTCATGGGATCAATGAGGATCGCAATTTTCCATGCTATCCCAGCGATGCTCCTCCGGACCTGCTAAAATTTTCCCGAGTTCCGCCATGACTTGCCGCAGTGTCCGAACATTTAGACTTCTGATCACGGTGCTCACCGGCTTGCCGGCCGCTGCCTTCGCCGCGAACTGTGACGCATTGAGAGCGCTCTCTCTGCCCGACACGACCATCACGGCAGCCACAACCGTCGCTGCCGGGGGCTTCGCTGCTTCGGGCAATGGCGGCCGGGGCGGCGAAGCCTTCCGCGGCTTGCCGGCCTTTTGCGAAGTTCACGGTGTCATCAAGCCAACGCCGGCATCGGCCATTCACTTCGAAGTGTGGCTGCCGCTCACCGGTTGGAACGGGAAACTCGAGGCGGTGGGTAACGGGGGTCTTGCCGGCAGCATCAGCTTTGCGGCGATGGCGGTGGCGGTGCAGAACGGATATGCGGCCGCCAGCACCGACACCGGCCACACCACGGCCGAGCCGAAGGAATGGCTGCAAAACCGGGAACGCCTCATCGACTACAGCTACCGCAGCCTGCACTTGACCACGGTGGACGCGAAGGCCGTTGTCAATGCCTTCTACGGCCAGACCGCCGCCGGTTCCTACTACACCGGATGCTCCACCGGGGGCAAGCAGGGCCTCATGGAAGCGCAGCGTTACCCGGCTGATTTCGACGGTATCGTCGCCGGCGACGCCGCCAATTTCTGGACTCACCAGATGATGAGCGAAGTCTGGGATGGCATCGCGACATCGACTCCTGAAACCGTTCTCTCCACCGAGAAGCTGCAACTGGTCCAGGATGCGGTCCTCAAGCAGTGTGACGGGCTCGATGGTGTCGTCGATGGCTTGATCGCTGATCCGCGCCGCTGCCATTTCAACCCCAAGGCGCTGTTGTGCAAGGGCGGTGACGCTTCCAATTGTCTGACGGCGGCGCAGGAGAGCGCGGTCCGGAAAATTTATGCGGGTCCTTCCAACCCGCGCACCGGGGCCAGTCTCTATCCCGGCATGTATCCGGGCGGCGAGCTCGGCTGGGGCAAAGCGGGCGGCCAGATGGTGATCAACCGCGGCTCCACTTCCGGCGTCAGCTCGTACGATTTCATGCGGCTGGCTCTGTTTGCAAATCCAACCTGGGAATTTCGCAGCTTCGATTTCGATCGCGACGCGCAGGCTCTTGATGAGAAACTGGCGTCGGTGACGAACGCGACCAGCCCCGATCTGGAGGAATTCCGCAAGCTGGGCCACAAGCTCATTTACTATCACGGCACGAGCGACCCCCTCATTCCCGCCCAAAACGGGATCGACTATTACGAAAGCGTGATCGCCGCCGAAGGCAAAGGCGCCACCGGTCTGGGCCGTACGCAGGAATTCTTCCGGGTCTTTCTGGTCCCCGGCCTGTACCACTGCGCGGGCGGCCCGGGAGCGATCGGCTTTGGCGGAAATATTCCCGCGTCGCAGCGGGACGCCGATCACGATGCCCTCAGCGCAGCCGTGCGCTGGGTGGAAAAAGGCACGCCGCCCGATCGCATCATCGCGACCAAATACGTTGATGGCGCTCCGGCAAAGGGTGTCGCATTGCAGCGGCCGCTTTGCGCTTACCCCCTGGCGGGCCGCTACAAGGGGTCCGGCGATACCAACGACGCCGGCAATTTCAGCTGTGTGAAGTAAAGTCTGCGCGTTTCGAGTTCGTTTTCAGTCCAGTTCACAATACCGCCATCGTTCAACGCCGCTCTGCCTTGACGCCAACCGCAACGGGCTCTAGCATGAAGTTTAGGAGTAACGGGTCTCATATAGCACGCAGGGTATATGCACGAAATCGGGATTGCCAACTCGGTCCTGGACGCCGTACGAGTCGAGGTGCAACGGCATCCGGGGGCTCTGCCGGTGAAGGTCGCGGTGCGAATCGGCGAACTGGCCGGTGTCAATCCCGAGGCTCTGGCGTTCAGCTTTGAGGTGCTGACCAGCCATACGGAGTGGAAGCGGCTCGCACTCGAAATTGAGTGTGCCGGCGGAGACGAGCTGCGGCTGACCTACCTCGAATTGGAGGAAACATGAATCGCCTCAACCTGGAGAGGAAGGTACTGAGCGAGAACGACCGGCTGGCCGGAGAGCTGCGCGAGCGTTTCGCCGAAAACGATATTCTTTGCCTCAACATAATCGGCTCGCCTGGGGCGGGCAAGACTTCAGTGCTGGAGCGGACGCTCGAAGGTCTCGCGTGCGGGCCCGCGCGCCGCCCGCGCGCCGCCGTGCTCACCGGAGACATTCAAACCGACAACGATGCGGCCCGCCTGGCGCCTTACGGGTTCCCGGTGCACCAGATTACAACCGGCGGCGCCTGCCACCTCGATGCCCGCATGATCACGCAGGCGCTCGAAGACTGGCGCCTGGAAGATCTCGACCTGTTATTCATCGAAAACGTGGGCAACCTGGTTTGCCCGACCAGCTATGATCTGGGAGAAGCGGCGAAAATCGTGGTGCTGAGCACGCCGGAAGGTGATGACAAGCCGCTGAAATACCCAGGCATCTTCTTCAAATCATCGCTGCTGGTATTGAATAAGATCGATCTGCTGCCGCATGTTCCGTTTGACCTTGGGGCCGCGCGCGAGAACGCCCGCCGCGTGCATCCCGAGATTGAGATCGTCGAAGTCTCCTGCGCCACTGGCGCCGGGTTTGAGACGTGGCGGCGCTGGCTCGACTGCCAGCGCGCTTTGTTCGATTCGCGCGTGATCGCCGGGATTGCCTAGAAGGGCCAGATGCCAGCGACTACGGCGCGAAAACGGATTTGTCTGCGCGGCATCGTGCAGGGCGTCGGGTTTCGGCCGTTCGTCTTTCAGCTGGCGCGCCATTATCAACTGCACGGCCACGTGCGGAACACCGCCGAAGGCGTGTTGATGGAAGTAGAAGGGGAGGCCGGAACGATCGACGAATTTCTCCGTGATGTGGAGCAGGAGCATCCGCGATTTGCCCGCATCGAAGAGACGGTCATTACCGAGCTGGATCCCACGGGCGAGCCCGGTTTCGCCCTGCGGCGGAGTTCCGATGAGAAGTCGCGATTCGCGCTGGTCCCGCCGGACCTGGCGACCTGCGAGGAATGCCGCCGCGATTTTACCGACCCGGGGAACCGGCGCTTTGGCTATCCGTTCACCAATTGCACCAACTGCGGACCGCGCTACAGCATCATTCGCGATATCCCTTATGACCGGCCGCTGACGACGATGGCGGAGTTTCGCATGTGCTCTGCTTGCCGGGCCGAGTATGAGAGTCCCGAGGACCGGCGCTTTCATGCGCAGCCCAACGCCTGCCCGGTTTGTGGTCCGCAACTCACGCCTGGGGTCGCGGACGCCCGCCGCCGGCTGGCCGAAGGCTGGATTCTGGCGATCAAGGGACTGGGCGGCTTTCAATTGGCATGCGATGCGGAAAACGGCGCTGCCGTTGGCGAGCTCCGGCGGCGCAAGCGGCGAAGGGATAAGCCCTTCGGCTTGATGGCGCCCAGCCTGGCGGTGATCGAGCAATTCTGCCTGGTTTCTGATGCCGAGCGCGAGGCGCTGCTGAGCCCGCAGCGGCCGATTGTGATCCTGTCGCGGCGTTCGGGCGCGAGCATCTCCGATTCGGTGGCGCCCGATAACCCGAGCTTGGGATTCATGCTGCCCTACACGCCGTTGCATCACCTTTTATTTGCCGGGGCGCCCTATCGCGCGCTAGTCATGACCAGCGGTAACTTGAGCGAGGAGCCGATCGTTACGCGAAACGAGGATGCGCGCGCGCGCCTATCCGCGGTGGCGGATTCGTTCGTTGCGCACAACCGCGCGATCCACACACGAGTGGATGATTCGGTGGTGCGCATCTTCGAGGGAGTCCCGCGGGTGCTGCGGCGGGCGCGCGGGTTTGTGCCGCTGCCGATCGATGTGGGCGAGGAGGTGACCGAGGTCCTGGCTTGCGGCGGCGAGCTCAAGAACACCTTCTGTCTTACGAAGGGCCGGTATGCGCTGCTCAGCCAGCATATCGGCGACCTTGAAAATTTCGAGACTCTCGAGTTTTTCCGCGAAACACTCGCGCAAATGATGAAGTTATTTCGCGTGGTGCCGCGCCTGGTGGCGCACGACCTGCATCCCAACTACCTCAGTACCCGGTTTGCCCTGGGGATGGACGTTGCAGAAAAGACTGGGGTGCAACACCACCACGCCCATATCGCGGCCTGCATGGCAGAAAACCACCTTCGCGAAAAGGTAATCGGCGTGGCTCTTGACGGCACCGGTTACGGCACCGACGGCCAGATCTGGGGCGGCGAGTTCCTGATCGCGGATCTGGCGGGTTTCGAACGCCGGGCCCATTTGCGCTACGTGCCGCTGGCCTGAGGCGACCAGGCGATCCGCGAGCCGTGGCGCGCGGCGCTGAGCTATTTGACAGACGCGCTGGGTGCGCAGCATGCCGACGCGGACCTGCCGTTGTGGGCGGCCGTTCCCGGAACGCGTTTGAATGTGGTCCGCGCGATGATTCAGCGTCGTGTGAATACGGTACAGACCTCGTCCTGCGGCCGGCTGTTCGACGCGGTTGCGTCGATTGCGGGGCTGCGGCACGAAGTGAGCTTCGAAGGACAAGCGGCGATCCTGCTGGAGTCCGTAGCGGAAGACGGGCTGGATAAGCGGTACCCGTTTGAAATCGGGACGGCCGAGCCGTGGCAGATCGATATGCGTCCGGCTATCCGCGAAATTGTGGCGGATGTGCAGCGCCGGGCGCCGATCGGCGCGATTTCCGCGATGTTTCACAATACCGTCGCGGCCGTGATCGTGCAGGTGTGCGAGACACTGCGCCGCAGCGATGGGCTGAATCGCGTTTGCCTGAGCGGGGGCACGTTTCAGAACATGTATCTGCTGACGCGCGCGGTAGCGAACCTGCGCGCGATGGGGTTCGACGTCTTCCTGCACGCCCGGGTCCCCCCGAACGACGGCGGAATTTCGTTGGGACAGGCGGTAATCGGCGATTACCGGTTCCGCTTGCGAAGCGGCGCGCGCGCTTAAGACTTTTGACCCTGAATTGGTACGGGCTCGGAGCGGCAAGCGGGCCGCCGGGCTTGTGCTAGACTGACCCCGGACGGGTATCGCGCGAGGAGGGTCAATACCACAGTGGAGAGCGTGCTGGCGGCCGTGAGGGTCGCCCCGAGCAAGACGGAGATCCGTGAATTTCCCATGCCGGAGATCCCGAAGGATGCGGCCTTATTAAAAATGGAGGTCGCAGGAATCTGCGGAACCGATGTGCGCCTGTACCGCGAGCCGCCTTCGGCCGCTCCGGTGATCATGGGCCACGAGAACATCGGCTACATCGCCCGAGCCGGCAGCGAGTTCACGAAACGGCAGGGATTCCAAGAGGGCGATCTGGTGTTCCTGGAGCATTACGTGACCTGCGGTCAATGCGAGTGGTGCCACCGCGGTCAATACCGGCACTGCGAGAATACGGACTGGCGCTACAATCCGAACGCCATCCGGTACGGGTATACGGCCGCCGACGTCGCCCCATATCTATGGGGCGGTTTTGCCCAGTACGTGTATCTTCCGTGGAATGCGGTGGTGCATCGGGTGCCAAAGGGGGTAGCGCCCGAACTGGCGGGGCTGGCGACCCCGATGTCGAACGGCATCGAATGGTCGCTGTTCGATGGCGGCGTCGGCTACGGATCCAGCGTGCTCATTCAGGGTCCGGGCCAGCAGGGCCTGTCCCAGACAGTGATTTGCAAACAGGCGGGCGCGTCTCTGATCATCGTCACCGGCACGTCGCGCGACGGTGCACGGATGGAGGTGGCCCAGGCGTTGGGCGCCGATTATGTAATCGATGTTCAGAGGGAAGATCCGCTCGCGCGCATCAAGGAAATCACGGGCGGCAAGGGCGTGGACGTGGTGCTCGACTGCACCGCCGGCGCGGGGACGTTTCCTATCCTGCTCGGCGTCGAAGCGCTCAAGCGCCGCGGGGGGACGATGGTGGTGCAGGGCGAGATGGCGGAGTTCCCCAGTTTTCCAATCGGCCGCATCACCGCGAAAGCGATCACGATCAAGAGCGCGCGCGGCCACAGCTACCAGGCTTGCGAACTTGCCCTTCAACAAATCGCGTCGCAGCGGTTTCCGCTCGAGAAGGTGACCACCCACCGGTTCGGATTGAATGATGTCGACCTGGCCATCCGATCGGTGGGCGGCCAGGGGATGCCCGGTGTGATCCACGCATCGCTCATGCCCTGGCAGTGACGATTGATGCCCGGTCTCAAGCTGAAAACCGTCACTCGCACGCAGGGCAATAATAAGGCCCTCAAGGAGGGCCTCGTGAAGCCGCGGACGTGCGAGCTGGAGTTCATCGAGGTCGATCCGCTGATCGAGGCGTTTCGCCGCATGGTGCGGGGCCTCGAGTTCGATGTTTCCGAGTTGGCCCTGACCACGTACATCACGGCGCGGGCGCACGGAAAGCGATTCATCGCGCTGCCGGTTTTCCTGGTGCGGGCTTTCCATCACGGAGCGATCGTGTACAACACAAACTCCGGTATCAAGAATCCGAAAGATCTGGAAGGCCGGAAGGTCGGGGTCAACCGCGGTTATACGGTGACTACGGGCGTGTGGGCGCGGGGCATCCTGCAGCACCAGTATGGCGTCGATCTCGACGCAATCACCTGGGTACTTTCGGGTGACGAGCACGTCGCCGAGTTCCGGCCGCCGGCCCACGTAGTACCGATCGAAAAGGGAAAAAAGATGGCGGATCTCGTCGCATCGGGAGAACTGCCGGCGGCGATCGGAGTGGAGGTCAATTCCCCGGACGTGAAGCCGCTGATCCCGAGAGCCGAGGAGGCCGCATTGGAAGCGCTGCGCACCCGCGGCCATTACCCCATCAACCATCTGATCGTCGTCAAAGAAGAATTGCTCACTGCGCATCCCGAACTGGCGCCGGACCTGTTTCGGGCGTTTGCCGAATCCAAGTGCGAGTACATCCGGCGTTTGCAGAGCGGCGATATGCAGAACCCGACACGTGTCGACGAGATGCACCGGCGGGTGATGGAGATCACCGGCAGCGACCCTTTGCCGTACGGCATCGAACCCAACCGGCAGGCGCTCGAGGAACTCATCGGGTACGCGGTAGAGCAGGGCATCCTGCCGCGGCGCGTTGCTGTCGAAGACTTGTTTCCGGCAAACACGCACGGGCTGACGGGGTAGCGTGCTACGCTCATCAGGAGCCTCGATGCCGATCAGCGAATCCCGAGTGACGATTCCCGCTCTACAGCAGATGAAGCGGGACCAGCAAAAGATCGTCGGAGTCGTAGCGTGGGATTATCAGCTCGCGCAGATTGTGGACCGCGCGGGGGTGGACCTCGTGTCGGTGGGCGATTCGGTGGGAATCAATTTGTGGGGGCAGGCGAGCCCGCTGTCGGTGACGATGGAAGAGATGATCGTCGTCTGTAAGGCGGTAAGCCGCGGAGTCAAACGAGCCCTGGTCAGCTGCGATCTTCCGTTCGGCCCGCTGCAGGAGGGCGTCGAGAGCGCGCTGCGGGCGTCTATCCGGCTGGTGAAAGAAGCGGGCGCGGAGATGATCAAAATGGATGGCGCGGCGGATTTTCCCGAGGCGGTGCGCGCGGTTTCGCGAGCGGGGATTCCCGTCTTCGCCCAGTTTGGGATCACGCCGCAAACCGCTCCCCAATACGGGATCTCCTATAGCGAAATGCTAAAGCCGGGGGCGCAGGTGCCCGCGGCGATGACGGCGAAACTGGTGGACGAGGCGAGGCGCCTGGAAGACGCGGGCGCCGCGCTTCTCGACTTCACGCTCTCGGGACCGGTCGCGGGTCCAGCGGTGGTGGCCGCGGTTTCGATCCCGGTGATCGGCGGGCTTGGCGGCGGCCCGTGGCTGGATGGACGGATGCGCATGGCGCACGCCGCGATCGGGTATGCCGCGAGCGCGCTGGAAGCGAACACCGAGACCTACGCCAATGTGGCGCGCATCGCTTTCGATGCTATTACCGCCTACGGCGAAGACGTCCGTGCGGGGCGGCAGATTAAAGGCGGGATTGCGGTAAAACCGGCAAAGTGAGCGTCTTGTCCCGGCCAAACCGTCGAAGCTGCCCGCGGCTACGGCGATATGGGAAACTGAGGACCATGGTTCAATGCCGCCGCGTTCGGGATGCGCGTATTCCTGGAGGCCGGCCATGGCGCTGACGCGCCGGCGGTTTCTCGGGACAGCCGCCGTGAGCGCGGCAGCTGCCTCCGCGGCCGAGGGTCCACCACCGAACCTGGTACTCTTCATGGCCGACGAGCTGCGCGCGGAAAGCATTGCCTGCTACGGCCATCCGCTGGTCCGTACGCCCAACATCGATCGATTTGCCAAGGCGGGGACACGGTTCGAACAGTGCCACGTGCAAAACCCCGTCTGCGAGCCTTCGCGCTGCAGTTTTCTCACCGGCTGGCCGGTGCATGTCCGGGGGCATCGCAGCCTCTATTACAGTCTTCACCCCGATGAGCCAAACCTCTTCCGCTACTTGAAGGAAGCGGGCTACGAGGTGTGGTGGTTCGGAAAAAACGATCTGCTCGCGCCGGATTCTTTCGCGGCGAGCGTGACCCACGCGGAAGCGGGTCCGCCCGCGGGCATGTTCACGAAGAACCCGTATGCCGCCGACGATCCGCGTTTCTACACATTCCTGTGGGAAGAGGGCGGCGACCCGCGGTCGACCGGCGACTACGCCAATATGCAATCGGCAGCACGCGTACTCCAGGAACGCCGCCGCGCGCCAGTCTGCCTCTTTTTGCCGCTGCTGTACCCGCACCCGCCGTATTCGGCGCCCCGGGGTTTTCACAATATGTACCGGCCCGCCGATATTCCGCCGCTGCGGCCGGCTTCGACACCGAAACAGGCGCGCTTTCACGCCGCGCTGCGCCACCGGATGCGGCTCGATCAGGTTGGGGACGACCTGTTCCGCCGCATTCACGCAGTCTACCTCGGCCAGATCAGCTACTTCGACTGGGTCTTTGGGGAAATGCTGGCGGCGATCGACAACGCGGGCCGCGCGCAGGATACGTATGTGTTCCTGTTTTCCGATCATGGCGACTTCGCCGGAGATTATGGCCTCGTAGAAAAATGGCCGAATGCAATGCCCGATGTGCTGACCCGCATTCCCCTCATTGTCCGCGGGCCGGGCGTGGCGGCAGGACACACGGCGGCGGGCCAGGTGGAACTCTTCGATGTGATGGCGACCTGTCTCGAACTTGCCGGAGTGCGGGCACGGCACCGGCACTTCGCGCAGTCGTTACGGCCGCAGATGAGCGGGGGCGCCGGCGACCGGAACCGTCCCGTGTTCTGCGAGGGCGGATACAACACTTCCGAGCCCTGGGCTTTCGAACCGCTCGATCAATTCGCGGATCCGTCCAATCCGTATTACCCGAAGGTGGCGCTGCAGAATCAAGAGCCCGATACCGTGACGCGCAGCACCATGATCCGCACTCTGACGCATAAGTTGATTTTGCGTCCGGACGACCAGAGCGAGCTCTACGATTTCGCGACGGACCCGCGGGAGCTTCACAACGCGTATGGCGACTCCGCCTACCAGGGCGTTCAGGAGCGCCTGACTGCGGCGCTCGCGGATTGGTACGTGCGGACTTCCGATGTCGCTCCGCCCGAGCGAGACCCCCGAGGATTCCCGCCGAAATGACATCCACCGAGAAAGGCTACTATCATCAACGAGCGCCGGAATACGACGATTTTTATCTAGGCACTGGTCTCTACGCGGCTCGCCCGCGGCCGGGCTGGAAGGAAGAGCTCGAGCAGCTTCAGGTTGTAGCCGGCTCGATACCGGCCGCGAACATTGTGGACGTGGCGTGCGGTACAGCGTTTCTGACGCGCTATCTTCCAGGGAGGGTGATCGCGATGGACCAAAGCTCCGCGATGCTGCAAATCGCCCGGACCCGGCTGCCGGAAGGCCGCGCATTACAAGGCGACGCGCTGGCCCTGCCATTCGGGCCTCTTGCGTTCGATTGCCTGGCCGCAGGTCATTTTTATGGACATCTCAGGGAACCGGAGCGCATCCGCTTCTTAACGGAAGCCCGCCGGGTAGCCCGGCACATCCTGATCATCGATGCCGCACTGCGCGAGGGGATAGCGCCCGAACAGGAGCAGGAGCGCGTCCTCAACGACGGGTCGCATCATTCCGTGTACAAGCGGTATTTCACGCCGGCTCAAATGGTCTCGGAACTTGGCGGAGGAAGGGCTTTGTACGCAGGCCGCTGGTTCGTAGCGGTGTGGGCGTGAATTTGCGGTTATTGCGTCGCGACCGCTTTGCCGAGCAGGGCGGCGATTCGATCCGACGCAGACTGATCCGTGAGTACGTTTCCGGAATCCGGAGCGGCCGCAGACGCAGCGATTGCCGGTTTTTCGATGTCTCTCTGCCGGGTTGCCAACAAATCCAACGGTGTTTTGCCCGCCTGATTGCGGGCATTCACAACCGCGCCGTGATCCACAAGAAACTGAACCACGGCCGGGTATTTATGACTCACGGCGGCGTGCAGAGCGGTATTGCCGGCAGTGTCGGAGGCGAGCACGTCGGAATTTGCGCTCCAGGCGGTCTGCACGGCCGGCAGCACTTTGCTCTCCGGTTCCACTTTTCCAAAATCGATTACGTTCACGCCGCGGCGGTCTTCGTTGGTCCGGGACCCGGCGCCGGCAGCCAGCATTAAGGCTGTGGCGCCGTCGGGCATCGTAATTTTCGGATCTGCGCCGGCCGCAAGCAGAACCTGCATCATCTGAGGCTCGAGGAATTTCGCGGCGAGCAGGTAGGGCGTCGCGCCGATCAGCGGAGCCAACAAGAAATAGTCCGTGGAATTGCGGCGCACCGGTGTCGCCTTGGTCATACGGAGGTTGGGATCGGCGCCGTGGGCGACGAGCGCCTTTACGAGTTCCAGGTCGCCGCGGAGAATCGCCGCGTGCAGGGCGGTGTAGCCGATGCCGAGATCGTTCGGATCGGCGCCTTTATTGAGCAGAGTCACTGCCGTCTCCGGGTGGCCGCTCATGGCCGCGAGCACCAGGGCACTGGCGCCATCCGGCAAGGAATCGTTTGGGTTCGCGCCCGCCGCCAGCAGCAACCTGGCAGACTCGGCATCGCCCGAGCGCGCGGCAAAGAGCAGCGGCGTGCTGCCGCCGCGCACGACGTCGTAATTCAACTCTTCGCGCCCGGCGCGTTGCGTCTGTTCGCCAACCACGGTTTGAGAGTAGGAGCGGGAACGGGCTCGCAGATCCGCACCGAATTCGATCAGGAGCGCGGTTACGTCGGCGTGGTTGTTGGCCACAGCCCACATGAGCGCGGTTTGATCGTGCTCCGGCTCCTTCGCTTTTGGATCCGCGCCGTGGACCAGCAATGCTTTGACGGCGGCCGCATTTCCAGTGCGCGCGCACGTCATCAGCACCGTTTCGCCGTTGAGCAGTTTCGCGTTGGGGTTCGCGTTGGCGGCGAGAAGCCGGTCGACCATTGCCGCGCTGCGGTTAACGCAGGCCAGGTGGAGCGGTGTCGAGCCGAGGTCGTTTGCCGCGTCGACGCGCCCGCCGGCGCGAATCAACGCGTCCGCGGTGGCGATATCGTCGTTGTACGCGGCCCAATGCAGCGCGGTAGCGCCATCACCTTGCCGCGCATTGACGTCGGCGTGCTGCCCTAACAGCAGGCGCGCCAACTCTTGATCGCCGCTCTTTACGGCCTGAATCAAGCGCAAATCCGGAGCGGCGGCAAAGCCCGGCGCAAGCGCGAGACTCAGCACAAGAATCAGCCGCGTCATGACCGGCCCAAAGCCAGCACGGAGGGATCGAGCCTGCCCGTGCTGTCCCCAATACGCTCCCGGTTCACGCCGAATTGATCCAAGAGCGTGAGGTGCAGATTCGCCAAGGGAACGTTCAGCCTGGTGTGGCGTCCCCCCTTTAAGTTGCCGGCGCCCCCGCCGGCCAAAAGGAACGGAATATTGACCGGCGCATGCGAGTTGCTATCGGCAATACCGGCGCCATAAATCATAGTCATGTGTTCCAGCAGAGTCCCCTCGCCGTCCGGAGTATCGCGCATTTTCTCGAGCAGATAGGCAAACATTTTGACGTGATACGCGTTGATCCGGGCCGTTTTGGCGACCTTCTCGGGTTCATGCTGATGATGCGAAATGGGGTGATGGGCATCGGGCACGCCGATCTGCGGATACGTCATGCCGCTCTGCTCGTGACCCACCATCAGAGTGATGACTCTCGTGAGATCGCTTTGATAAGCGAGCACCATCAGATCGAACATCAGCTTGATGTGATCTTCCCAATGGGCCGGAATGCCGTTGGGGTGGTCGACGCGGGGAACCTCCCGGTTCTCTTTTTCCGCGTTCTGGATGCGGCGCTCGACATCGCGGACGGTATCGAGATATTCCGTGAGCTTGGTGCGATCGCTCCGCGGAAGGGCGCCTTCGAGATGCGAGACTTCCTGCGTCACCGAATCGAGAATGCTTTTCTGCTGGCGCATGCGCAACAGGCGCTCTTTGGGATCGGTGCTGCTGCTGTCGCCGAAGAGGCGCTCGAATATCAGGCGCGGATTATTCTGCGTCGGCAGCGGGGAACTGGGGCCGGTCCAGCTCAGAGTGTTGGTGTAGGCGCAGGCGTAACCCGTGTCGCAACTGCCGGCCGTTTCGCCTGACTCGATGGCCAGCTCGAGCGATGCCAATTGCGTATTCTTGCCGATCTCCCGGGCAAGAATCTGGTCGATGGAGATTCCGGCATCGAGCCAGGTTTCGCTGGTGGGCGGTGAAATGTCGGTCAGGAAGCGGGTCGTGGCTTTTGCATGGGCGCCGCCGGGGCGGCCCGGCGTGGGAATGCAGTTCAAACCGCTCAAAATCTGGAAGTGCTCGCGCAACGGTTCGAGAGCGCTCAACGTGGGCGTCATCTCGTAGTCCGGCCCGTCCTTGCCGGGCAAGTAATTCTCCATGATCATGCCGTTCGGCACGTAGACGACGCCGAAACGGTTGAAGGGCTTGGCGGCCGCGCGCAACGCCGGCGTCATGCTCTCGAGCCAAGGCAATGCGATAACCGCGCCTGCCCCGCGCAACATCGCGCGGCGCGAAATGGTTTTTTTCGTAATGATCACGGCGAGCTCCCTATTGTTTGGCGGCCAAGACCGGCTCAGTGCCGGCGAGACCCATCTGAAACGCCGGGCTATTCACGATTCCCAATATCACGGCCGACCAGCGATAATCCTGGGAAGCCGCGTCGCGCGCAATCTTCCGGATAAACGGATAGTCGGAAGGCTCGATGCCGCGGCCGATGGCATAGGCGAGAAGCTTCTCGGTGAAGGTGCGCACGAAATCCTCCTTGTGGCCCTCGATCAGCCGCCGCAACCCGGTGATTCCGGTAAATTGAGTGCCGTCCGGCAGCGAGGCGGCGGAGTCAATCGGCGCCCCGTCACTTTCCGTGCGCCATTTCCCGAGCGCGTCGAAATTCTCCAAGGAAAAACCAAGCGGGTCCATCCGCTGATGGCAGGAGGCGCAAACGGCGGACCGCCGATGCAGCTCCATCCGCTTGCGCAGCGATTGCGGCTGGCCGTCCTGGCCCGGCTCTTTCAAAGCCGGGACATCGGGCGGCGGAGGAGGAGGCGGAGCGCCCAGGAGATTCGCCAGCAGCCACCGGCCGCGGAGCGTGACGGAAGTGCGGTTGGGATAGGACGTGACAGCCAAGATGCCGGCTTGTCCCAGAAGCCCTCCGCGTACGCCGTCCGCGAACTGCACACGGCGAAAACGCGGCCCGTAAATATCGGGTATGTCGTAGTGCTTCGCCAGCCGTTCGTTCAAAAAACTGTAATTGGCCGAAACCAATTCCACAACGCCGCGGTCTTCCCGCAACTGGCTCGCGACAAAAAGGCGCGTTTCCTGGGCCATGGCCTCGCGCAACCCTTCGTCGAACTCCCGATAAAGATCGGTGTCGGGAACGATGCCGGCCAGCTTGCTCAACCCCAGCCACCGGCCGGCGAAGCCGTCAATCAGAGCCTGCGAGCGCGGATCGCGCAACATGCGATGCACCTGCTGGTCGAGCACCGTGGGATCGTGGAGGCGCGCCTGAACACCAAGGTTCCGGAGTTCGTCGTCGGGAATACTGCTCCAGAGGAAAAATGATAAGCGGGACGCGAGATCCAAATCGCTCAGCCGGTAAGCGGAACCGGCCTTCGCGTTTGCCGGCACCCCTTCCACGCGGAATAAGAAGCTGGGCGCCGCCAGAATGCGTTCCAACCCGCTCTGAATTCCGCTATCGAAATCTTTCCCGGCCCGGCCCGCCCGATAGAACTCGATCAACGTGTTCAGGTCTTCTTCGGATACGGGACGCCGGTAGGCCCGCGTCGCGAGCGTGGAGAGGATCTTCCGGGCGCAGGGTTCCTCGGCGGCGGGAGAATTCGGCGCGCAAACGAAAATGTTGCGCCGGCTCGCGGAATCCCCGTGCGAAACTGCGCCATAAGGCCCGCCGATCATCACGAACTCGACTGCGGGATTTCCGTGGTAGTACTCATTGGTGGTGCGGGCAAAGCCGATCTGCGGCGGCTGCTGGACGCCTTCCTGTTCCCAGTACCGCCGAACGAAAGAGACTCCCACCTCGTGCTCCCCGGCTTTAACGGGAACCCGCACTTCGAGGCCATCATCGGCGGTATGCATGTAGACTTCGAAGCCCGGAGATCCTTGCGTATTGCCCGCGAAACTCTCCGGCATCGTGAGGCCCTTGGCTTCGCCGCCGACGGTGAAACGCTTCAGACGGACGCCGTCCAGCCGGATGTCCACCTGGTGCGGCTCACCCATGCCGACGATGTACTCGTAATACTGTCGGCGCAGCCGAACCTTGACCGTATATTCGCCGTCCAACGGGAAGTAGTGCCGGATGAGCCCGCCGCCTTGGGACCCAAATGGCAAATCCTCCATCCGATCGTCCTGCGGCAGCAGCTTGCTGTACTTAACGGTTTCGATGCCGGCGGGCAGGGTAGGGTCTCCGATCGCCAGACGGCTCACGGTACGGGCTGCCGAAAGGTAGTTCTCCAGCAGAACCGGCGATACGGAAAGCACGCTCGCGATGTTGTCAAAACCTTCCTGATCGCTGTCATCAGCCGGCAGCAACGATTTGCCATCGATGTTGAGGTCGAGCAAGTCGCGGATGGCATTGGCGTACTCCGCGCGATTCAGCCGATGTACGGGCACGCGGCCCGGGTTCGGATTCGCCGCCGCGGCCCGGTCCAACATTTCTTCGAGTTCCGCGGCGACAGCGGCATAGGCGGCTTTGTCCGGCCGCGGCATGCCCGGCGGCGGCATTTCCCCGGTGCGCAGCTTACGGACGACTTTTTCCCAAACCGCCGGATGCCGGCCCCCGCGGTCGAGATCAGCCGCATCCAAGACCAGCCCCGCGGTCTTCAACTTGTCGTTATGACACGCCAGGCAATACTGTTGAATGGCAGCCTTGGCCGCGGGCGCCTGGGCGTGGAGCAGCAGGGGCGCGGCCGCGAAAGAGAAAACGGCGACACACTTCCCCAGCATGGGCCAATAAGCCACGTCGAAAGAATCCTATCCAATACGCCAGTGGGCGTCAACCGTATGCCCGGCGTTTACCTGCGGCTGGTTTTACTTGAAGCGGTCGTCGATTTCCACCTGGTAGCCGCTGGCGAGGCGATTGGTCTCGTTCGCCATGCCGACCACCGCCATCAGCTCGGCAAGCATTTTGTCACTCATGCCGGCTTTGCGGGCCGCGGCAGTGTGCGAGGCGATACAGTAGCCGCACTGGTTGGTGGCGCTGACGGCGAGGTAGAGCATCTCTTTCGTAACAGCATCGAGCGCTCCGGGCGCCATGATCTCCTTCACGCTCTGCCAAGTCCGGCGCAGCGTGGGCGGGTCATGCGCCAGCGCCTTCCAGAAGTTGTTGATGTAGTCGGTCTGGCGAGTGGTCAGGATATCGTCATAGACTGCGCGGACTTCCGGACCGGCGTCACGGTATTCAATAAGTCCCACGGTGGCCATGTGGATGATTATCGCGCAACGCTCCGGCATGGCCGGTGATATTCTCAAAGTGAGCGTATGATCCTGCGGAGGGCGATGTGCGGCGTGGGGTGCGGCCTGATTCTGCTGAGCGCCGTGTACGCGTTTCAACGCCCGTTCCGGGAATATCCGGCCGTGGAGTACAACGATTTTCCGCTGCCGCCCGATTACCAGGAAAAGACCGAGTGGGTGTTTGCACGGCTGATGTTTCCGGGCGGGCCGCTCGACGGCTATCGCGGCCGCTTCGACGGCGATTTCCGGCTCGGCCTTTCGCTTTGGACGCAGGATTATCCGCGCGCCGACCGCCACTTCGCGCAGGCGGTGAAGCGGCTGACCCGCGTGCACGTGCGGTCGGTCGAGCAGCCGGTTTTGCTCGAGGATAATGATGCTTACGATTGGCCGTGGCTGTATGCGGTGCAGGCGGGTGAGTGGGGATTGACTGAGCAGGAAGGGCGGCTACTGCGCGAGTATTGTCTGCGCGGCGGCTTCTTCTTCGCGGACGATTTCCACGGTCCAGACGAATGGGCCGAATTCGTCAAGCGCATCAAATTTGCCTTTCCGGACCGGCCGATTGTAGACATCGATAACGCCGACCAGATCTTTCACACGGTCTACGATATCAACGACCGGTTTGTCATCCCCGGCGCCGAGCACCTGCGCGAGGGATCCAAGAACGGCGGGCGCGTGGGCCGCTGGGTCGGGATTTACGACGACAAAGGCCGGGTGATGGTGGTGGCGAATTTCAATCAGGATACGGGCGACTCATGGGAATGGGCGGATTCGCCGAGATACCCGGTGAAGTTCTCTGATCTCGGAATCCGGCTGGGTGTCAACTACATCATCTACGCGATGACACACTGACGGGTTTATTCACGCCTGCCCCAAAACCAAGCCAGCTGAGAGGGGATCGTATAGCGCCGGGTATCAAGCACTCCCAGCGAGAGGCCGCTCTTCAATTCGGCGACGGCAATTGCAAATTTCGCGTCGGCCGAGCCAGCCAGTTGATACCGGAGCGCGACCGAGAACTGGCCTCCCGCGGGCACCGAGCTGCCGCCGGGTTGGGAGACGCGCAGCAGCGGCAGCATGAGAGCCGCTTCGAGACCGCGGCCGAGCCCGATTTCCAGGAGCGATTCGGGAATGGCCGCGGAGCGGGAGCGGGTGCTTGCGCCCAGCGTCTCGACGAAATCCATCTTCAGGCTCCCGGTTCCCAGCGGATTGGGAATTGCGGAGCGCGTGAAGATCGGCTCCGCGAACTGCGCGAGCGCGGGGCTCCAGAACACGAACGACCGTCGCACCCGGAGCAGGACCAAGACTTGTCCCCGATTATTCCGGCCTACCGTGCCGCGGCCGTAACACCAGTAAAAGTACAGCGGCGAGGCCGTGATTAACATGTCAAAAGGGGCTGCCGAAACCAGCGCTCCACTATCATGGGAGTTGACGATTTGGCGCAAAGACGGCTCGGGCAAGGCGGAGGCCGGCGCCAAGCCCGCCACGGTTCAGTCCAGGCTGGAGCTGTTTGAAGAAATCATCCTTCCTCATTTGAACGCGGCGTACAACCTGGCGCGCTGGTTGACGCATAATCCGCAGGACGCGGAAGATGTGGTTCAGGAAGCCTACCTGCGCGCATTCCGCTTCTTCGATGGCTACCGAGGCGCCGATGGCAAATCGTGGCTGCTGGCAATTGTGCGCAATACCTGCCGAAGCTGGCAACGCCGGCAGAGCCGGGATGGCTACAACCTTCTTCATTGGACTTCCGGGGCAATGACATACTGGGCGATCTCGGATCTCTCGCTCACGGATCTACAAGAGTTTCGTAAGCTGTACCGGTAGTATTCCGCACCAGCATGAAGCGATCGGCCCGTGGGAGTCGGAAAGGGTTCAGCCCGCAGCGACGTAAAGCTGGACGCGTGACGCCGGCTTACGTGAAGTAGTTTTTCACTTTTTCGAACAGGCCCTTTTCCGAAGGCGCGTTGTCAACGGGAAGGCTGTCGCGCAATTGCTCCATCAATTTGCGCTGCTCGCGTGTGAGCCGTGTCGGCGTCTTTACCGCCACGTGCACATAGAGGTCCCCACGGCCGCTGCCGTTCAGAACCGGGACTCCCTTGCCGCGCAGGCGGAATTGGGCTCCGTTTTGCGTTCCCTCGGGGATCTTCAATTTGTGCGGCTCGTCAAGAGTCGGAACCTCGAGTTCGCAGCCGAGCGCGGCTTGCGCCATGTTCAGCGGGATGGTGCAGTGCAGATCCTGGTCGTGGCGCTCGAAGAACGGGTGCTCCCGCACTTTAAGAAAAACGTAGAGATCGCCCGAAGGTCCGTTATTGGCGCCGGGCTGGCCCTCGCCGTTGAGGCGCAGGCGGGTGCCATCGTCCACGCCCGCCGGAATATTGATCTTCAGCTTGCGCTGCACCTGCTGATAACCATGCCCGCGGCACTGGCTGCAAGGATTGCGGATCACCTGTCCGGTGCCGTTGCAGGTGCTGCAGGCCCGCCGGATCGAGATGAAACTCTGCTGGTAGAGGACTTCGCCGCGCCCGTGGCAGGTCGGGCAGGTGGTGGGCCCGCTGCCCGGTTCGGAACCCGCCCCGCGGCAGCGGCCGCACAACTCCATGCGCGGCACCTGGATCTCGGCGCCCATTCCGGAGACCGCTTCTTCAAAGCTGAGCTCGAGATCGTAGCGGATATCCTCGCCTCGCTGCGCGCGCGTTCGGCGGCGGCTGCCGCCGCCGCCGAACAGATCGCCAAAGCCGAAAAAGTCGCCGAGAATGTCGCTGAAATCGGCGAATGCATCGGGATTGAATCCGGCGCCGCCCGCCGCGCCCTGCAAGCCCGCGTGCCCGAATCGATCGTAGCTGGCCCGCTTCTGTGGATCACTCAAGACACTATAGGCTTCCGACGCTTCTTTGAATTTGTCTTCGGCATTGGGATCGTCGGGATTGCGGTCGGGGTGATATTGCAGCGCCAATTTGCGATAGGCGCTCTTAATGTCCTGCTCGCCCGCGTCCCGGCCTACACCGAGGACTTCATAATAGTCACGCTTGGACACGGAATCTCGCTATGGTTTGACCGCGACCTTGACCATTGCCGGGCGAACGAGCTTCCCCTTAAAAAGGTAGCCCTTTTGAAACTCCCCGAGGATGGCCTGATCTTCGGCCGATTCGGTGGGCACCCGCTCGACAGCCTGATGCCGGTTGGGATCGAACTGCCGACCGGCGGTCTCCATCGCCTCCAACCCCAACCTTTTTAAAATTTCCTGCAGGCGTTGATAAATCAGTTTCACACCTTTGGAGTAATTGGAATCAGCGGTCTCCACCTGCAGCGCGCGTTCGAGATCGTCGACCACCGGCAGGATTTCTTTCACCAGGTCCATGGCGGCGAATTGAACGTACTCGGAACGCTGCTGCTCGAACCGACGCCGGGCGTTGTCGAATTCGGCGCGCAGCCGTAGATTGAGGTCATGCAGGTCCGCATTTTCAGCCGCGAGTCGATCGCGCTCCGCGGTTATGGCGGCGAGCTGCCCTTCGTCGGTGATGGCGGGAACGCTGTCTTCGGATGACACTTCTGGTCGATCTCGTTCGGGTGTGTTCATCTTTCCTAGTCTTAGCTTACCAGAGGCCCTGATGAAGATTTCGGAAACCCGAAAGAACTAAAAATGCGCGCTCTCCAGGGCGCGGCTGGTCTGCATCACGGCGGCCATGACGCGCTCGTATTGCATTCGCATCGGTCCGAGCACCGCGACCTTGGCAGGCAGCCCGCTGGCCAGTTGGACCGTCATACCAATCAGCGCCAAGCCGCGCATCGCCGGGTGCACTTCTTCCAGCCCGACATGCACCTGAAGCTCTCCCGGCGGCAGTTCCAGAAAGCGGTCCAGCAGGTCGATCAGGCGCTGCTTTTCTTCCAGAGCGTGCAACAACTCGCGCATCGTTTCGCGAGTCAGGTGCAGATCCAGTCCCAACAGGTTCGAGGCGCCTTCCATGTGCACTTCCGGGGAAGGATCGGCTTCGAGCAGTCCCTTTTCATACAGAAGCTGCAGTTTGCGATGGGCGGCGTCGTACAAAGCGCGCTCTTCGGCGATTCGCCGCAGCAACTCGCGCCGGGCCGCGCCCAACTGCCAACCATTGAAGTTCTGGTTCACGTAATTCCGAATGGAGGTTAGCTCGGCGGGATTTACCGGTTCCTCGAGCGCCAGCACGCGGTTGCGCACCATCTGATCGCGAGTCACCAGAACCATGAGGATCCGGTTGGCCCCCAACGGCACCAGCTCCATCTGATCCAGCTCCTGCGACAGCGCCGGAATCGCCGCGGCGATTCCCACGTTCCGCGTCATCTCCATCAGGATCTGGCTCGAGCGCTCGACCCGTTTTTCCACCGTATGCAAGCTGCGCAGTTCATTGCGCAATTTCTCGGATTCGGTGACGACGCGGTTCAGCACCAGCGAACCGGCGTAATGGCGAAAGGCTTTCTCAGTCGGGATACGGCCGGCCGAGGTATGTGGCTGGGACAAGAAACCTTCATCGGCTAAGTCCCCCATCACGTTACGGATGGAGGCGGGACTCAGCGAATCGCCGCGGCGGCGGGAAAGCGTGCGCGACGCCACCGGCTCGCCCGTTTCGATGTATTCGCGCACCAACGCGTTCAGGATTTCCTGATGCCTGGCCTTGAGAGGCTCATCGGTTCGCATATAGACCAATCCTCAAACCCCCCGCGATTTATTGTAATCTGCTGAAACCAAAGGGTCAATGTCCAACGCATGCGGAGCGGAAGAAATCGTAAACTATTGAAATACAACCGGTTTGAAACCGCACGACGGCTCCCGAATAGCTCTTCCATTAACGTCGGATAGGGTTTTTCCTCATATATTTGGCTCATTTACCAGCACTACCCGCGATCTACGGTTACATACCACGATCTACGGTCTTGTACGTACTAATCCCACATGATAGCGTCTCTACGACACCGGAGGTTTGATGAGCTTCCAACTCGCCCAAAAGATTGGCTTCCAGGTCGGCCAACAGGTAGGAAATTACGAATTCCTGGATGTCCTGAGTTCTTCGAGCAGTGAAGTAGCTTACAAAGTACGCAACCACCTGACGCAACGCCTGGAGGCGCTGAAGGTGCTCGCGGCCGACGCCGGAGAAGACCGCGAAACGGCCGAACGCTTCATTCGCGAGATCAAGGTCCACGCCCGGCTACTCCATCCCAATATCGTCACCTTTTACAATGCGGCGGAGCTGGACGGGCAGCTCGTGATGACCACCGAACTGGTCGAGGGCATTACGTTAGCCGAGCGCGTCAAGCTCATGGGGTCGCTTTCCTGGATCGAGGCGGTTTCTCATATCAGCCAGATCCTACAGGCCCTCGCGTTCGCGCATGAGCAGGGCATCATCCACCGGAACGTGACTCCCGAAACGATCATCATTACGGCGGATACGACCGTCAAATTGAACGGTTTCGATTTAGCCAAGCCGATTGCATCGCCGAGCCTGACGCAGACCGGTTCCGTGCTGGGAGCGCTGGGGTATATTCCTCCCGAGCAGATCCGCGGGCTGGGACCGCTGGACGCGCGCTCCGACTTGTATTCGGTGGGCGTGGTGTTGTACGAAGCGCTGACGGGCCGGCTGCCGTTCGACTCGGGCAGCCAGTTCAAGATCATGATGGACCATGTCAATTCGGAAGCGCCCGCTCCCAGCTCCATCAATCCCAAGCTGCCGGCGGAATTCGATGCCGTCGTGTTAAAGGCGCTCGCCAAGAATCCGGCCGACCGTTTCCAGACGGCGGAGGAGTTTCGCGCGCGGCTGGAAGCTCTCAAGAGCACCCTGCGGACCAGGCCCGGGGCCGCGCATGCCGATCCGCTCAATATCGACTCGCCGGCGGCGCGGCGGTCCGAATATCACCCCGCCGCGGATACCGCCGGTGATCTGTGCACGGAGGCGCCTGTGCCCGATTTCGGAATGGCCGCGGTCTCGGGATCAGGACGCCGCAGTTTCCTGCTGCTGATTCTCGGAGTATCGTCGCTGCTCGTCGGTGTGATCGTGGCCCTGCTGTTGGCGGTCGCAAAACTATGATTGGGATGTGCGGCTGCCGCCCGGCAAAGGCGGAGGCGCTATGAGTTATAAACCCGGCAGCGTGGTTGGTGACTACGTGGTCATGGCGGCCGTGGGTACCGGCGGCATGGGGGCCGTGTATAAGGTTCAACATGTCATTACCCAGCGAATTGAGGCCATGAAACTGCTGGCCTCGGGCCGCACCGATCCGGAACAGGAGCAGCGGTTTATCCGCGAAATGCAGGTTCAGGCGCGGCTGCATCACCCCAATATCGCGGCGGTCTACAACGCGTTCAAGTTTTACGACGAGTTCTTCCTGGTGATGGAGTTTGTCGAAGGCGAGTCGCTGGAGACCGTACTCGAACGAGGCCGCCTACCACTGGCTACCGCCATCGAGTATGCGCGGCAAGCTTTATTCGCGCTCGGCTATGCGCACGCGCATGGGGTGGTGCATCGCGATATTGCGCCGGCGAACATCATCATCACACCAGACGGCAAGCTCAAATTGACGGATTTCGGTCTGGCAAAGACGACTACCGATCGCCGGCTTACCCATTCCGGCGCCCCGGTCGGCTCACCGTGGTATATGTCGCCGGAGCAGGTGCGCGGCGACTCGACGCTGGATGCGCGCAGCGACATCTATTCGCTAGGCGTGATTCTGTATGAAATGGCCACCGGCTCGAAGCCCTTCGACCTGGCGAGTACATTCGACGTCATGCGGGCGCATGTGGAAATGGCGCCTCTGGCTCCCATCGACCGCATGCCCGATCTGCCGCAGGCCCTGGATGATATCATAACGACGGCCATCGCGAAACATCCCAATGAGAGGTTCCAATCCGCCGAGCAATTCTATGCGGCTTTGGAATCGTTGCAGGCGGGCGGAGCGCCGCCGGTTTTGCCGCATGCCGTCCGCAGCCACACCCCGGTTCGTGCCTCGGTTCGCGCGCCGCGGCAGACCTCGCAATCGTGGCTGCCCCAGATGCACGGGGTGCGCCTGGCACAGACCGCGTTCGGCACCGTGGCGTGCGCTCTTGCTCTATTCGGAGGTTATGCGACGTATTCGTACGGGCGCGTCACCTGGGCGGCGGAAGTGCCCGCGATCGCTCCCGTCAAACCGGTGATTCCGCCGGCTCCGGAAATCGCGGTGATCGTGCCGGAGCCGGCCGCACCGCCTGCTCCCGCCGCTGCCGAACGACCGACTGTCTCCGCGCCGGTGATTCCGGCCAAACCGCAGCCCGCGCGCAAACTGACGGCTCATGTTTGGGCGGCGCCTCCGGTTGTCCGGGAACTCGCGGTAGCTCCGAATCTGCCTGCTCCGCCGCAACCGGCCATCCTGCCGGCGGCCCCTGTGATTCCGCATGTCCCGGCGAACGCGGCGCCTGCGACTGCGATTCTATCCTCGGACGAGCCGGATGCCCCCACTCCGCCCGCTGCCGAATCCGCCCCGCCGGACAAAAGGATCGACAAGCGTTTATTTCGGGCGCTCCACAAAGTAGTCCCATTCCATAAGCCGGCCGCCAGCGAATCAACGCCGGCTTCCACCGAAACGAATCCGCATTAATTCCGTCATTCAGGTCTGAAAAGATTTACACCTGTACCGTGCGGCTTTTCGGCAGGATTTCGCATCACTTAGCAGCCGTGAACGAAGTGTATCAGGAGTAACCGGGATGGCTGGTTTGATTCCATATTCATACACTCTAGCCAGTGCCCAGGATTCGCCGCCGGCTCGCACAATTCGTCCGGGAACGAGTAGCCCAGGATCTCATCGAGTACACGCTCCTGCTGGCGTTCGTCGCGCTCGGCGCCATCGGGCTTCTGTCGCAAACCGGAGTCGGCATCTCCGGCCTGTGGACCTCCGCCAACTCCACGCTGTCGCAAGCGGCCGGCACAAGCCTCGTTAGCGGAGGAGCGACAACCGGCGGTACCGGTGGTGGCGGAGGCGATCAGAGTGGCGGAGACGGCCACTGAAGCCGAGCTTCCCTCTTAGCTGACGCTGCCCGCGGCGCCCCGCACGAACACTTCAGTCGTGGGCAACTCGGTGCGCCACTCCTCAGTCCGAATCAACGATTCAATCTCCACTCGCTCACCAGTCTCGGTTATCCACGCGTCCCGATCCATGCTTAGTTCGATGGTGTCGTCTCCACCGGGAATACTAATTCGCAGGCGGTCCCGGCTCGCAGACAGCACGATTGCTTCCTCACGACGGCCATCGTGATACGCGATTATCAAATGCATCGAATCTCCCTCACGAGTCGCATTCTGGAGCGGCCGGATAGCAGCGAACAAGCCTGCTTTCGTTATGAATCGGAATCGGGAATTCTCTAGTACCGGATCAGTGAAACGCAAATCCCCCTAGGACTTCTCCGACCCTTACCTTGCCGCTTCGCAACGCTTGCTATGCTGATTGCATCAGCCATGCTTCTGAAGATTCTGGCGCATCCCGTGTTCGTGAATTTGAATTTCCACATGCCGATGATCGTGGATCTGTCGCATCCGCTGATCATGCTGCAAGGGGAAAACGGCTCGGGAAAATCGACGCTGCTGCACTCCATTCACCTGGCGCTGCGGGGCGAAAAGGTGGATGGGTACATCTACCGGCTGGAAGCCGGCGACGTGAAAATCGGCGCCAGTTATCTGTTCGACGCCGAACAGCACAATCCGCGCATGCAACTCGAGCTGTTCAAAGAGCAGCCGGAAATGGTCGAGTTTCTCAAGATGGCCAGCCATGGCCAGGTGATGCTATCGATGTTTCGCGAAACATTTCCCAAGCTCGCCGACGGCACCATTCTGTTGCTGGATGAACCCGAGATGGCGCTATCGGCTTCCAACCAGCGGCGCATTTTGAAGATGCTCAAGGAACTGGTAGATCAGAAAAAATTTCGGATCATTTGCGCCACGCATTCGCCGGAGCTGATCGATGCGCCGGAGACGTACGTCATTAACCTGGACCGGCACATCAACCGCAACGTTGTCGACGGCACTCTGGGCGTGGAGGGCGCGAGCACGATTCAATGACCTGCTGCGCGGAGCTGGAGCGGTTGATGGATCAAGAGCTGGCGCGCTTTGCGCAGCCGCAACAGCTCTCCAACGGCACGATCGTCAACGAAATTGACACCGAATACTTTTTGGTGTTCGGCGAAGAACGGCACCGTTTCGTTGGCATTCATTATTGTCCGTTCTGCGGACGCGTGCTGTCGCGCGGCTTGTGGAACCTGGAAAAGAAGAAGTAGAGCTCCATGCTGCCCCTCGCCGGCTCCGCAGAGTCCGTGCCGCACTCGCGCATTCGCGAACTGGCGGAAATCGCGATGTCGATGGACGGAGTGCTGCGCCTGTATTTCGGTGAATCGAACCTGCCCACGCCGGACTACATCAAGCAAGCCGCCGTGCGGGCGATGGAGCAGGGCTACACGTTTTATACCGAGAACGCCGGGCTGCCTTCGCTGCGGCGCACGATCGCGGAGTATTACCAGCGCCTGCAGGGTGTCGCGCTCGATCCGGCGGAAGAAATCGTGGTCACGGCGTCGGGGGTGCAAGCGCTGCACCTGGCGCTCCGGTGCCTGCTCGATCCGGGCGATGAAGCGCTGGTGCTGACGCCGGCATGGCCGAACGGGTCCTCGATCATCGCGATGGCCAATGCCGTGGTTCGCCAGGTTCCGCATCCCCTGTGCGGCGGCCGCTACGGAGTGGATTTCGATGCGCTCGAGCAGGCAGTGACGCCGCGCACGCGCTTACTGCTCTACACCTCGCCTTCGAATCCGCTGGGTTGGGTGGCAACCGATGCCGAGCAGCAGGGCCTGCTCGATTTCGCGCGACGCCACCGCTTGTGGCTGATTGCCGATGAAGTGTACGACCGCCTGTATTATGCAGGCCCCCGGCTGGGCGTGCCGGTTCCGTCAATCCTGGCGAAGATTACGCGCGACGATCCGGTGGTGGTGGCGCAATCGTTTTCGAAGAGTTACTGCATGACCGGGTGGCGCCTGGGCTGGCTGGTGGCGCCGCGGGAGTTTGCGCAAAAAGCCACTCAACTCAACGAGTTCGTCGTATCGCACGCACCCAGCTTCACACAGAAGGCGGGCGAGATTGCACTGAGCAACGGCGAGCCGGAGCTGCTGCTCATGCTCGAGCGTCTGAAAGCCAACCGCGATCTTTGTCTCGAAGCCTTCCGCGACATGCGCGGCGTGACATTACCCCCGCCGGACGGCGCATTTTATGTTTTCCCGCGCATCGAAGGACTCACCGACTCATTCGGATTCTGTAGGCGGCTGCTCGAAGAAAAGCGCGTCGGCCTGGCGCCCGGCGTTGCGTTTGGCGGGGGCGGCGAAGGTTCCGTGCGGCTATGCTATGCCGCCGATCGATCGGTGCTCGAACCGGCGCTGGAGCGTTTGGCGCAGTTCCTGGCTTGAGATGTAGCGGGGAAGCCGCGTCGCCTCAACAGTTTCCCGACAATCTGGGACGCAACGCGTCCACTTTGCCAGCCTGATAACTCCGAAGGCCTAAACAATTCCTCTTAAGCCGACGATCTATGCGCCGGAGCTTGTGATGTTTTGCAATTATTGTGGTTCGCTCTTCCGCCGCTCCGCCGCCTGGCTCGTTTGCGGACGCTGCGGCCATACCCGCCTGCTGCCCTTGCCGGAATCGGCTCAGACTCCGGACAAAAATTGCCCGGGCCGGATCACGCCCAATGAGACCCCGGTCATAATGAGACCCACGCCGATGATGATGGCGGCCGACGCGACCGGAAGGAGCCGGAACGCCGCGTGATGCGATGTCTTCTCGTTATCCGGCAGCAGGTGCTTTGCATATAGCACCACCAACCCGATGCCCATCAGAACTCCCGCAAGTCCCAGGCTGAAAGCCACCAGCAAGATGAGCCCCAATCCGATGCGTCCGAGCGCGATCGCGCTCAATAGCAGCACCAGCGCCGAAGGGCAGGGAACCAGGCCGCCGCTCGCGCCCAAGGCGATCAGGCTGCCCAGCGTGATGTCGCCTTCCGGCACGTGGCTGTGCACATGTCCGTCGCCATGATCGTGGACCAGCACGCCCGGGCCGTGATCATGAGCATGGTGATGGTGCTCGTGTCCCTGGGCGTGCTGGTGCCGATGGTCATGATCGTGGTGATGGTCGTGATCGTGATGATGATGGTGATGGGTGTGCCCGTGCAACCGCGCGGCTTTCAGCCGCTTGAAAAGCAGCATTGCTCCGATCCAGACAATCGAAACGCCGGAAATAGCCCCCAGCACGGGCGTGATCTTTTCCGGCAGCACGTATTGCGAAAGATACAGCGTCACCAAACCCAATAGAAACACGCTGATGGTATGGGTGAAGGTCACCATGCCGCCCAGAAAGATGGCGTGCCGGGGCGTGCCGCGCGCGCCCACCAGATATGCCGCGACGATGGTTTTGCCGTGCCCGGGCGACAGCGCATGGACGGCGCCGAGCCCGAACGCCACGGCCATACCGATGACTAAAACCCTCAGCGTAATATCGCCCTGATGCAGCAGACCGGCCAAATATTCACCGTTCGCGCCCGCACTGCCGCCGGATTGCGCAAAAATCGCGGGGACCGGCAGAAAAAGCGAGATTGCCAAGTATCGTTTCATTACAATGGTCCTTACGATTGTACAGCCGTTTCCCTTATGAAGAAGGTCGTCATCGCGCTTGACGTGCCGGCCAGCGGAGAGCTTCGCGTGCCGGTCGGAACCATCGTGACGCCGGCGGCGCGGGAAGTCGCGCATACGCGCGGCGTCCGCATCATTGAAGTAGCCGATGACCTACTCCCCGCCGCGCTCCCGGAAAAGACCGTCGCCATAGGCGCCGATCACGGGGGGTTCCGCCTCAAGGAAATTCTGAAACCGGTGCTGCACAGCCTCGATCTCGAGATCCGCGACGTGGGCGTACACGCGGAACTTCCGGTCGACTACCCCGACCTGGCGCTGCAGGTTGCCGAACTGGTTGCCTCCGGAGCCGTCGCGCGCGGCGTCATAATCGACGGCGCAGGCATCGGGTCCTCGATCGCGGCCAACAAGGTGCCGGGCATTCGGGCGGCCTTGTGCTATGATAAGGCATCCGCTCGGAACAGCCGGGAACACAATGATTCTAATGTGCTTACGCTCGGCGCTCGTCTATTGACGCCGACCCAGGCCGAAGATGTGTTGCGCACCTGGCTCGGTACCCCGTTTGCCGGGGGCCGGCACCAGGGACGCGTGCAGAAGATTGCCGAAATCGAGCGGCGGTACCTCAGGAAGAGCCCATGACGCCTGCGGAACTCGACAGCCTGGTGGCCCAGATCGGCGAGGAAATCCTGGCCCGGTT